>LHCFR01400__coassemble_7466_pt1 | contig 3889 bp, 2 predicted proteins | sample LHCFR01400__metabat2_high_PE_023 | metagenome-assembled genome bin LHCFR01400 | reverse complement strand
ATTCTTTTACAAACTGGTGACCAGATTCCAGCTGATGCGCGGGTAATCTCAGGTGAGCTGCGGGTTAATGAAGCCTTGTTGACAGGTGAATCTGATGAAATCACTAAGACTAAAGACGCAGAATTAATGTCAGGTTCTTTTGTAGTTTCCGGTAAGGCTTATGCCGTCTTAGAAAAAGTGGGTAAAGACTCATATATTTCTAAATTAACGATCAAAGCAAAGGCAATGGGCAGTGTTGAACAATCTGAAATGGTGCGTTCAATCAATCGTCTGGTTAAATGGGTCGGCATCATCATTATTCCGGTGGGAATTGCCCTATTTAGTCAGAGTTTCTTTTTGAATAATATTGGACTCAAGCGTAGTATCACTTCCATGGAAGCTGCTTTAATTGGGATGATTCCAGAAGGGCTATATTTATTGACTACGATTGCCTTAGCTCTAGCTGCTATGCGATTAGCGCGACAAGAAGTAATGCTGCACGATATGAAGAGTGTTGAAACTTTAGCCCGAGTAAATGTCCTTTGTGTAGATAAAACGGGAACAATTACCGAACCGAAGATGGCCGTAGAAAAAGCTGTTAGTAGCAAGAATTTTACTGGTGATTTAAGTAGCATCATTGCGGATTTTGCTAAAAACATGCCAGCTGATAACGCGACGATGAAGGCGATTCAAGCCTATTTTAAAGATGGAACCAAAACGGCGGATAGCGTTTTGCCTTTTACCTCAGTCAATAAATATTCTGGTGTAATTTTTGGCAATCAGACAACTTTAATTGGTGCGCCTGAAATGGTTTTGCGTGATCAATTTGCGCAATATCAAACTGAATTTGAAAAATATGCGGCAGAAGGCTACCGGGTGTTGATTGCGGCTAATTATCCTGGCGTATTAACTGAAGATAATTCCGCCTTAAAGGAAAATGTACAAGTTCTCGGTTATATTTTATTGTCGAATCCAATTCGTAAAGAAGCCAAGTCAACTTTTCAATATTTTAACCAGCAAGGTGTTGATATCAAGGTTATTTCTGGGGATAATCCGGTAACCGTTGCTCGAGTAGCTAAGCAAGCTGGAATTAATGGGGCAGATAAGTATATCGATGCGCAAACCATTAAAGATGGTGAATATGAGCAGGCCGTGCAAAACTATAATGTCTTTGGCCGGGTTAAGCCTGATCAAAAGCGAAAGTTTGTCGTTGCTTTGCAAAATCAAGGTAATACCGTAGCCATGACTGGTGACGGAGTTAACGATATTTTAGCGATGAAAAAGGCGGATTGCTCAATCGCTATGGCTTCTGGTAATAGTGCTGCAGTGCAAGCTTCACAAGTGGTTTTGCTCGATTCTAATTTTGCTAAAATGCCGTTAGTGGTGAACCAAGGCAGGCAAGTAGTTAATAACATTCAACGTTCAGCCAGCTTGTTCTTGGTGAAAAACATTTTTTCATTCTTGATGGCCATCTTCTCTTTGATTATGACAATCAATTATCCGCTGCAGCCAGCCCAGATCACATTGATCTCTGCATTTACAATTGGCTTGCCGTCGTTTTTATTGGCCTTAGAAAGAAATCACAAGCGAATTCGTGGAAAGTTTATGCCAAATGTTTTAGCTCGGGCAATTCCAGGGGGCTTAACAGATTGGCTGGCAGTTGCAATTTTAGTCATTGCAGGGGCCTCTATCTCACTTGATCATGGTCAGGTAGGCACGACAGCGACTATGTTGCTAGTCTTAGTTGGTTTTATGGTGATGTATCATATTTCGGCACCAATAAACAAATTTAGACTTGCTGTTATGGGCTTATCAGTTATCTGTATTATTGGCTCAACTATCTTTTTCCCAAGATTGTTCTCATTGACAATGCTTAATAACCAATCATTATTTATTTTGGCGGTCTTATTCTGTGCGGCAGTGACTATCTTTAGATGGTTATCTAAAATTTTGGATGGAATCGCCGAAGTGTTGGTTGTCTTTGATCAAAAAGGAAAGAACATGACTTTTGTGGAATTCAAGGAAGCATATGATCGTGGCAAAAATAATGTGAAATAAGAAGATAATGAAAAAGCCAGAGTTTTGCTCTGACTTTTTTACTACCTTAATGATTTTCGATATCCAGCAGCTTGTGCGGCAGCTTCACTGTTGAAGTAAACTGCATTAGCTGATGACATATGATAATTTTGCCCATTCATTACATGGTAGATCTTACTGCGACGATTGCCAACGACTCGGTGTTCTGCAGTGGATACAGTACCTTTGATATGGTGAATGGTTCGTTTCTTGGTTACTCAAGAAGTGGATCGTTTTCTAGATTTTACATGTTCAGCAATAGTACTAGACCCATGTTTAACCTTAGAAGTACCGGTCTTGTAATTAAGCAACATACCAGGTTGCTCATTAAAAATGTAGACATTAAAGCGAGGCCCGTTTTTGCTAGTTGCTTCGGCTTCCATTTCAACGCCGTTAGCTAATAGGTCATTCCCTTTAAATATTGGAGTAACCCGATAGCGGACATAGTTTTTGCTCGAACTACGTAAATATTCAGCAACCTCATTTTCATATTTAAGCATATCCGGATCATTTAATTCACGCGTACCGGTAATCAAATTGCGTGGATTGTTGTTTTGACCAGTCAACTGATAGCCGATTAGATGGCACCGATTATACAACCAACCACTAGCGATTCGTTTATTATGCCAGCCGGTCGGATTCCAAGTTAAAGCCGCACGCTGACTATGTGGCATTAATCTTTTATTTAGTAAAGCATTAGCAGCATGAGCTCGGTTCAAATAATCTAATTGGCTATATTTTTGCCATGGACCTTTTTTCTTGCTCAATGTACTCTTAGAAAACTGCGGCTGATCATGATCAACGGTCACAATTTCTTTGTTGTGGTATTTCAAATTGACTAATGCTTTATCTGAAACAGCATAGACGGTTTGATTGTTGCATGGGACATTAGTATTAGCAAAAGAAATGAATCCAATTGCTGCAGCTAATGAGAGAGCAAAACTTCGAAAGCGATTTTTCTTCATTTTTTCTCCTTAGCAAAAATAAATTATTTAACTATATCCTAATTATACAATGAAATCGCTTTTATATAATAAAAATTAAAAAAGATGTTGACTAGATTAAAAGAAGATGATAACTTATTTATAACAAATCAAGAAAACAACATCTTGAAGGACTGAGTAACTAGAACTTCTATTGATAAAGAGAGCCAGCGTGGTGGTGAAAGTTGGCAAATAGGAGCTAGTGAATATGGGTTTGGAACGATGACCGGTGGTGATATTTAGCTATCGGCGGGGCTGCATCCGTTAACAGTGCAGGCTATTTTTTGATAGCCAGTGAGGTTGATTACGTAAGTGATCAGCGAATTAAAGGTGGTAACGCGAGCACTCGTCCTTTTGGGATGGGTGCTTTTTTATTTTTATCAAAGTAGGAGTGTATTTTATGAGAAAACGGAGAAGAAGAAATACCATTATTTGGACGATCATTGGGATACTGATCGTGATTGCAGGTTGGTTTAGTTTTGGTCCAGGAATTCCCAGTCAAAATCAGGAAAAAACTGTTACAGTCGGAATCGTTGGGGAAAGTAAAGCCGAAGCCGCAGATCAAGTCTGCGAGAGAGCTGGAAGGCGGCATGGCCATCTCGGTAGGTCGTCTGCGTCCCGATACACAGTACGATCTGAAGTTTGTATGCATGTCCCATAATACACTGCGTGGGGCAGCCGGCGGCGCTGTTCTTATGGCGGAGCTTCTGGCGGCAAAGGGATATCTGGATTGATAGGGAGAATAGCTATGATTACAATTACAATGGCGAATGGCAAGAAGATCAAGATCGAGTTATATCCGGACACGGCTCCGATCACGGTGGAGAACTTTATCAAGTTGGTACGGGATG
>LHCFR01400__coassemble_7432_pt1 | contig 3910 bp, 5 predicted proteins | sample LHCFR01400__metabat2_high_PE_023 | metagenome-assembled genome bin LHCFR01400 | reverse complement strand
TTCAGGACACCTTAGAATCCTACTTTGATTAAATAAATAATTAAAAAATCAATTTGCGAGAAAGATCTATTTACACAAAAGATTTGACAGTTTCTATTTTTGTCTAATAATCTATTCTTAATATCTACATTATATTTTTTCGTGACACATATAATTACAATATTTACTATCAAATCAAAAATATAATTTAGTATACCGTTTTCTATAGGTACAATGATTTTAAAAAAAGCTTCCAGTGTCAAGATACTTAAATCTGTTATTCCAAATATTAAACATGATCCTAAAATCAGCTTTATATTCTGCTTTTTTATACATATGAAATATAAAGATAGCATCATTATTTCTAAAATAGTTACTCCAAAGTTCATAAATAATTGTGTTGGACTAAATATTGCTAATAATATTGCTATAAGTCCTATTACCCAAATAGTAATCTTATTTCTTTTATATGTATTAGATATATTGCAAAAAATAAAAAGATCTGTAATTATTGAAAAAACAGTGAGTAATAATATCCAAAAAAAATTAATTACCATGATGGTTTCTATGATGCTTCCTTATACTTTTTTTATATACTTGCCAAAGAGGTTCAGAGTCAAATCCAATAAAATTCACAAAAGGACTATTAGCACTTTCACTGCTTTCAACAACATACTTTCCTAATTGTACATTTGACTCACCAACCACAGTAGTCGCATATTGTTTAACCGCATTTCCATCAGCTGCAGCATTTGCTTGCTTAGGCATAGCCACAAACATTACCACAACTCCTGCCAACATTAACAAACCAATCAAAAAGTTTTTCAATTTCATTATTTTATACCCCTCTTTTATCAATAAACGTAATTGGAGATATAATATCATATTTTTACCATTATGAAGCAATTCATCATATTTGCCTGCATTTGACATCATATTTGCAATAAAAAGACAGAGTAGTATTACCTGCTACTCTGTTTAATTAATCAATTATTTTTCAGTATTTGTCAATTTTATGCACATAAAAAATTCCTAATGTACTGTATTCCAAGAAACTGGAACCGAAGTTAATCCCGTTGCTACGCTTCCAGTACTTCCATGTAAGAATTCAGTGACTGGTTTAGGTGCTTTGAAATGATGCGTTTGAATGTACTGTGTAATTTGATAACTGAGACGACCATAAATAGTTTGAACAGCCTCACCTTTTTCAGCTTTATCAATTGCTTCGTCAAACATGTTAATTAATTCTGCGTCATGCTCAACTTCAGGTGTAAATCGCACTTCTTCAAGTGCATTTTTAAAAGCCATAATATCTGGTGAAAATTCTGAATTCTTATCCTTCTTTTTGCCAAACATAATTATTTTCCCCCCCTCATTATCAATGAGTGTAATCCTCTATCTATGATATTCAAAGCCATAATTTTCCTCTAAACTAAAACTAAAACTGTGTAAATAACTATATATGTAATGAAAAATATTGATAAATACTTAATCATTTGTAAATAGGTAGTTTGTTTATCCGGATACTCAAAAAATTGTTTTAATTTTGGCCATAATATTGGCAACAAAAAACAACTAAAGATCAATGGCCATTTTGCCAAACCAAAAAGAACAACGATAATTGGAAACAGTAATCCCGCAATAATCAACGTCTTAATTATTTTAAGAGCATATTTTTTACCAGTATAACTGGCTAAAGTATGGCGCCCATTGTTTAAATCTTCATGCAAATCACAAGTATTATTAGCTAACTGCAAAGCATAGAAAATGAGTGTTAAAGGCAAACATCTTATTAGAGTAGTTAATGCTAAGTTCCAGGTCAAAGGATAAGTGCCGTAAATTGTGACATAGATACTTACTAGCATAATGAAATACGAAATAAAGAAAGATACCACAAATTCACAGATCGGTGTTGCATTCAGTGGCTTAGGACCCGCAGTGTAAAATATTCCAATGAAATATCCTACAACTCCCATTATTAGTACTGGCCAGCCGGTGCGATAAACCAAAATAATACCCGGAATCGCCGAAATAAAGTAACTAATCCACACTAAGTTTCTAACATCAGTTAAAGGTAACTTCAGACGTCCAATTGGATTTATATCAGTCAAAAAATGTCGATCTTTGCCATGAAGATAATCATAGTAATTATCAGCAATATTAACTGCTAAATCAAACAGAAAAACATCTACTAAGCACAGCAAAATGTTAATCAAATTAAACATGTGATATTGTTGAAACGACATTGCCGCGCCAAAGACAAACCAAATTACATTTAATGGCGCCGTATAAATCTCTGATAGTTGATAATATACTGGCCAAGATAAAACCTTCTTCATAGTAACTTATTAATCCTCCCATTTTTTTACTTACATCTTAGTCTTTTTCTAAAACAAAACATAGTTACTAATTTTGAAGATATTATCGCAAACTACTACTTTAGTTATTAATAGCTTTCATTACAACTGATGAAACTTCACCACTTTATTCTTCAATGAAATTTTTTTCACTTCAAAGCCATAAGCTGGTAATTCTTTTTTATAACGCAAAAAGGAATGATCTAAGACAACCCCCAGCCTTATTATCTTTAATATATTGCCATAATTTATTATATTTATTCATCTATTTTGCTTCCGATCTAGTAAATTTTTAGCTTGCTTTAATATTGGTAATTCACGTGCCGCAATCAATTTGCCGATTCGTGTATTTGCACAGCGGTTATATTCTCGCAAGGCTTCATCATAACTAAGCTTCAACGTTGATAAATGAAATTCATTTATCTCATCAGGCGTTAAATGTTTTTCACCAAAAGAAGTGACTTTGCAAAGATAATAATTATTAATATTATGGCGATGAATCAAATTATAGTAGTCACTAACTATACCGATTTTATGCATAATCTCAACTTCAGCACCTAATTCTTCTTTAAGCTCTCGCTTTAGCGCTGTTTCTAAATCTTCACCACCTTCAACGCCACCACCTGAAGTTTCAATTAGCGTTGCCTTACCAAAGTCGTCATCACGTTTAGCTCTAACAAAATAATAATTTTCCTGGTCATCAAACACGATAGCTCGCACTATTTTACGATCATGATCAATATATTCTAATGGCCATTCAGTGTCTTTCAATTGGAGGTTTAATTCTTTCATAACTTTTTCTTTCTAGAAAAAAATAAAGCTCAGCCAAAGCTGAGTTTTATTTTAATTGATAATCAATGATTATTCTTCGTTCAATGATGAACGGTCGAATGAAGCATCCTTAAGTTCGTCATCGATAGTCTTAGTACCCATCCAAGAAATCATTTCCTTCATCTTGGCTGTAATTGCTTCTGCACCTGGCAATAACAACTTACGTGGGTCGTAACCCTTAGCCTTCTTGTCAAGGTCCTTTTCGTCTTCGATGTACTTACGAGTAGCTTCTTGGAATGCTAATTGGAATTCAGTGTTGATGTTGATCTTAGCAATACCAAGTTGGATAGCCTTCTTAACTTGGTCTTCAGGAATACCTGAACCACCGTGAAGTACAAGTGGAGTGTCAGGAACAGCTTCAGCAATTTCCTTAAGACGGTCGAAGTTCAAGCCCTTCCAGTCTGCTGGGTAAACACCGTGGATATTACCAATACCACAAGCAAGCTTGTCAACGCCAGCTGCAACGAACTTCTTAGCATCTTCAACAGAAGCTAATTCACCGCCGCCTTGGTTTTCACCAATCTTACCGATTTCAGCTTCAACTGAAATACCACGTTCATGAGCTAACTTGATGATTTCCTTAGTCTTAGCCAAGTTTTCATCAGTTGGAAGTGCGTGACCATCAAACATAACTGATGAGTAACCAAGAGCAATACATTCCTTAGCTGATTCAAAGTCACCGTGGTCCAAGTTCAAGATAACTGGAACTGAGATGTTCATTGAATCCATTTGGTCAGCTACCA
>LHCFR01400__coassemble_6245_pt1 | contig 4479 bp, 5 predicted proteins | sample LHCFR01400__metabat2_high_PE_023 | metagenome-assembled genome bin LHCFR01400 | reverse complement strand
AATATCCCAATCGTAAGCCAACCAAAAAAGAGATTCTAGCTCATGCGCCTTTCTTAGATTTTGAAATTGACTATGCTCAACCAAAATTAATTGTTGCCTTGGGTAATACGGGATTAGAACGTCTTTTGGGGTCTGGTCATAAGATTTCAGCTGAACATGGTCAAGTAATTAAAAATACACCAATTTTACGTTTAAATGAAACTAAAGACGGCTATATTTGGTCAAAAGAAAGATACACTATTTTCCCAGAATATCATCCTGCCGCTGTTTTTTATAATCGCAAGCTAACAGATGATATTATTAAAGATTGGGATAAAATCAAGCCGTATGTAGAAAAGGAAAAATCTGAAAATGAGTAATGAAACTTTTTTGATTCCAATTAGACAAAATAATGATTTATCGGATATCGCTTTAAATGAATTACGCATGGATCTAGATGAGCATGCTTTACATCAACGTTATTACACTGATATTGCTTATTTAGCAGGAAATAGTCGTAAGTATAGTCTAAATAGTGTACAAACCGTTGCGAGCCCTTTGATAGGTAAGAAAATTTTATTTTTGGGTTCTTCCGTTACTTTTGGTTTTGGCGCTTTGGGTGAAAGCTTTGTTGATTATCTTTGGAAGCGTGATGGCGTTGCTGCAATTAAAGATGCAGAAAATGGTACGACCTTAGTTGATGAAGATACTTATAAGCCAAACGATTCTTATGTTGCTCGTTTTAGAGAAGAGTTGACCGAATCACAACCTGATGTTTTTGTCTTACAACTTTCAACTAATGATGCAAATCAAAATAAAAAACTAGGCAAAATTACTAATCAAAACTTTGACACCAAAACCATTACGGGAGCTTTGGAATATATGATTTCAACGGCTCAAGCAAGGTGGAAATGTCCAATTTTAATTTATACTAATCCTTATTTTGCTAATCCGTTATACAAACAGATGGTTGAACGAGTACACGAACTGGCTCAAAAGTGTCGCGTTGAGATTCTAGATTTATACGATCATCCTGATTTTCAGCATCAAGACGCTTTGTATATGGCTGATGAAATTCATCCAACTCGTGCGGGTTATCTAAAGAAATGGTTACCATTATTTGAAGAAAAAATAACTGAAATTTTGGCATAAAGAAAGACCTAGATAAATTATCTAGGTCAAAATTGAAATTAGTCAATGTTATTACGATACAAGCTAACTACCTTACCCAAAATTGTAACTTTAGGTAAAATGATTGGAGCCATTGTATCATTTTCTGGCTGTAATCGGTAGTGATCCTTTTCTTTGTAGAAACGCTTAACTGTAGCTTCATTTTCTTCAGTCATTGCCACCACGATTTCACCATTGTTGGCAGATGATTGTTTGCGTACGATTACGCTATCACCGTTTAAAATGCCAGCGTTAATCATACTTTCACCGTGGACTTTGAGCATAAAGAGTTCACCAGCATCACTTTTTAAGTCTGGTGGGAGTGGAAAGTAGTCATCAATATCTTCAACTGCCAGAATTGGTTGTCCTGCAGTAACCACACCGATAACTGGAATTTCCTTTGGCTTGATACCTAACTCTTTTTTACCCTCACGGGTAATTTCCAAAGCACGAGGTTTTGTAGCGTCTTTTACTAGCCAGCCCTTTCTTTCAAGGCGAGCTAAATGACCATGGACAGTGGAAGTAGAAGAAAGACCAACTGCAGAACAGATTTCTCTAACTGTAGGTGGAATGCTCCGTTTCTCAACTGTATCGTAAATATATTGCAAAATTTCTAGTTGCTTTTTATCGCTTGTTTTTCTTGGCATTTTTAATTCTCCGTTTGTATTTATGGTACTTAATATTATAACCTAATTCTACCAGATAATGTCAATATTCTCAAACAGGCGTTCTCAAGAAGTTATACTTTTTTTATGACATAAAATAGGGTAGACTAATGAGTGTTAATGTGAGGTGGAATTATTATGGATGATAAAGATGCAATGAGCAAAGAAGAAGAAAAAAAGGTAACTGATCGAATCAACGAACTTTACCATAAGAAAGAAAAGGAAGGCTTAACTCCAGAGGAAGAAGCTGAAAGAAAAGAACTACATAAGAAATTTTTAGCTAACTTTAGAGCTGCCTTTAAGCAAGATGTTGAAAACATGGTCATCTTAGACAAGAATGGCAAGGAAGTTACCTCAGAACGTGCCAAGCGAGCACAAAGAAGAAAAGGACTTAGAAAAGATTAATTAGTTCTTTCAAAAAGATAGAGGACTATGATAAGATATAAATGTTAGTTAGATGGAGGATTTAATATGAATTTAGGTTTAGCAATTTTTTTAATTATCATTGCGCTCTTGATTGGCGCTGTAGCAGGTTTTTACGGTGCAAGAGCTTACATGAAGAAGTACTTTAAGGAAAATCCTCCTATTAGTGAAGATATGATCGTTGCTATGATGTCCCAAATGGGTCAAAAGCCTTCAAATAAGAAGGTACATCAAGTAATGAACATGATGAAACACCAACAAAGGTAATTAATTTAGATTATTTTTGGAAAGAGGCGGAGGATTTTCTTTGTCTCTTTTTTTGTGCAATTTTTTAAAATGAGGTGAAATATGGGAATATTTAGCAAACTAGGTTGGTTTTTTAAGGCTGAAAAAAAGCGCTACATTATTGGGATTACTTTCTTAGCGCTAACGTCCTTAGCCAATTTAGTACCACCGCGCGTATTAGGTTTGATGGCTGATCAACTTGATCAAGGACATATTTCCTGGGGCCAATACGGAATGCTGATCATTGCCGTTTTAGCCGCAGCGCTCACTCTTTATATTTTGCGCTATTTCTGGCGTAAGCAAATCTGGGGCGGAGCGGCAGAATTGGAACGGCAGATGCGGTCAAAGTTATTCGATCATTTTATGATTATGGACCGAACTTTTTATCAGCGCCATCGAACGGGTGATTTAATGGCACATGCCACTAATGATGTTTCCGCTATTCAGAATGTAGCTGGAGACGGTGTTTTAACTTTAGTTGATTCTTTAGTTATGGGGCTGTCAACAATGATCGCAATGATTATTTTTGTTGATTGGCGTTTAACAATTGTCGCTTTATTACCGTTGCCATTTTTGGCTTTGGGAGCTTGGAAGCTAGGCGATCATCTACATGATGCTTTTGATAAATCACAAGCTGCGTTTTCAAAGTTGAATAATAAGACACAAGAATCCGTTTCGGGTATTAAAGTGCTTAAAACTTTTGGTCAGGGTAAAGAAGATACTGCTGCTTTTGACAAGATGGTCGATGAAACGATCAATATTAATAAAAAAGTTTTTGTCTGGGATTCCTTATTTGATCCACTGGGAACAATAATTATCGGTACTACGTATGTGATCACGATTATTTATGGGGGACTATTAGTAACTAACAAGATTTTATCAATTGGCCAGTTGGTTTCTTTTATCGCGTATATTTCTAACATGGTTTGGCCAATGTTTGCTATTGGTTATTTGTTTAATATTCTAGAGCGTGGTAGTGCAAGTTATGACCGTGTAGAAAAGTTACTTGATGAAAAGCCTTTGATTACTGATGCACATGCAGATCCAAATATTACTTCTCAAGATTTGCAAGGTGATTTAAAATATAATATTAAATCATTTGCCTATCCTGATGAACCAGAGATTCCAGTTTTACAGCAGGTTAACTTTACTCTAAAGCCAGGCCAAACTTTAGGCTTAGTTGGTCGAGTCGGTGCCGGTAAGACGACAATTATTCAATTGCTTTTGCGAGAGTTTGATCAATATGATGGGCAAATTACTTTAAATGGTAAGGATATTAGAACAATTCCACTGAAAGTATTACTTAGCCAAATTTCTTATGTACCACAAAATAACTTTTTGTTTTCAACTAGTATTGGTCGAAATATTGCTTTCTCTTCTGAAGAAGCGAAAAAAGAAGATATTACAACAGCAGCTCAAAAAAGTGATTTACACGATGATGTTTTACAAATGCCTAAAGGCTATGAAACATTAGTTGGTGAAAATGGGTTATCGCTTTCAGGTGGTCAAAGACAGAGAATGTCGATTGCCCGTGCGTTGTTAAAAGATAGTCAGATCTTGATTTTGGATGATGCCTTATCAGCAGTTGATGCGAAGACTGAAACTGAAATTTTATCATCATTAAGAAAAGAGCGAGCAGATAAGACTACGATGATTGCAGCTCACCGCTTAACTTCTGTCATGGATGCGGATCTGATTTTAGTTTTAAAAGATGGGCGAATCGTTGAACGAGGCAATCACCAACAACTTTTAGACGAAGATGGTTGGTATGCAGAAATGTGGCGTAGACAAGAGTTACAAGCAAAGGTGGGTGAAGATGTAGATGAATAACGAAGAACAACATGAATCCGTCTGGTCGAAGACAATTCCGTTTAAAGAACAAGTTGACATTTTTAAACGACTAATGGGCTTTGTGGAGCAATTTAAATTTGAAATGATCATTGCTTTAGTTGGAGCT
>LHCFR01400__coassemble_5750_pt1 | contig 4799 bp, 4 predicted proteins | sample LHCFR01400__metabat2_high_PE_023 | metagenome-assembled genome bin LHCFR01400 | reverse complement strand
GCAGGAGACTAATCAAGCGATTAATGAAGCTGCTATTTCTTTCCAAAATCAAGAAAAGGAAGTAAAGCGGCTAACTGATGCTAATAGTTTATATAAATCTCGAGTAAAAGAACAACAAGATCGGATTGCTGCTTTAAAGAAAGAAATCACTCAGGCTAATGATCAGCAGGAACAATTGGCTAAGCAAAATGAAGTACAAAAGGGCAAAATGAATGACTTGCAAGAAAAGATTAAGAACTTCAATAGCTTAAGTCAACGTGTACAAGAGGAATTATCAAAGCTTGATCCTCAAATTGCAGTTTATACTAATAAGTTGGAAAACTTAGCTAGTCAGGAAAAAGAAAAAAATATTCAGATCACTAATAATCAGAAGCAAACTGATAGCTTAGAGCAGAAATTAACTGAATTAAGTCAAAATGGTGAATTATCAGTTAAGAAGAATTCTGATTTACAAACACAAAAAGCTGAAATTAAGCAAAAGAATGAAACTCTGCAAAAGAAGCTGAATGAACTTAGTGCGCAATTAGGACAAGTTGATGCGCAGATTAATCAACTTGACCAAGTTGCCAGTCGTAATTATGATTTACGCAAAGATGCAGCAATTGAACAAGAAGATTACTCAGTAAAGATTGCGAAGTTTAATTCCGCAATTGATCAGCGCTTGTCAACTTTAAGTGAAGAGTATGCCTTAACGTTTGAAGCTGCTTTAGAGCAAGCAGAAGGCGAAAATACTGAAGAAAAGCGCAATGAACTGGCTAAAAGCGTGAAGTTGCATCGCATGTCAATTGAAGATATTGGCCAAGTAAATCTTGATTCTATTCAAGAATATGAAGATGTGAAAAAGCGCTATGACTTTTTGAATGGTCAGCAAAATGACTTGTTAAAAGCTCGTGATGACCTTGAAAAGTCAATGAACGAGTTAGATGAAGAAGTTAAGACGCGCTTCAAGAGTACCTTTAATCAAGTAGCATCTAGCTTTAAGAGTATTTTTCCAGTTGTCTTTGGTGGCGGTAAAGCTAGATTGGAACTCACTGAGCCTAATAATTTGCTAGAAACTGGAATTGAGATTATCGCACAGCCGCCTGGCAAAAAGCAGCAACGTTTAAGTCTGCTTTCTGGTGGTGAACGCGCGTTAACCGCAATTACTTTGTTGTTTGCCATGTTGCAGGTTAATCCGGTACCATTTTGTGTACTTGATGAAGTAGAAGCTGCCCTGGATGATGCAAACGTTACTCGTTTTGCGCAATTTTTGCTTAAATACGATATGAAAACCCAATTCATCGTGATCACGCATAGACGAGGGACGATGCGGCAGGCTGACCAACTATATGGTGTTGTTATGCAAGAATCTGGCGTTTCGCAAGTATTGTCGGTATCATTAAAAGAAATGAAGAATAAAAATGAGGTGAAATAGTTGGGTCTATTTGATCGAATAAAAAAATCACTCTTTGGTAAAAAAGACGAAGAGGATGAAAACAAAAAAGAAGAAAAACAGACTGAGCAAGAAAATGAAGCTAAGACTGAATCAGAAGATAATGATCAAGAATCTGAAGAAGTAGTTGATGAAGCTAAATCGAAAACTGAAACTACTGATGAAGAAGAACAAACAGTAGAAGCACAAGAAGACTCTGAGGTAGAAGCTGAATCTGGTGATGAAGAAAAAGCAGTAGATTTAGATTCTAAACAACAGCCTGAAGAAGTTAAAGTAGAAGAGACTACTGAGACTGAAACAGAAGAACAAGTTGAAGAAACTGAAGTTTCTGATGAGGAGCCAACAGAATCACAAGAACAGCTTTATGAAAAGGGGCTAGAAAAGACTAACAAGGGATTTGGTGCAAGACTTAACGCCTTTTTTGCCAAGTTTAGAACAGTTGATGAAGATTTCTTCGATGATCTAGAAGACTTATTAATTGAATCTGACGTTGGCTATGAAACTGCTGAACAATTAACTGATGAATTGCGTGAAGAGGCTAAATTGCAAAATGCTAAGTCACGTGACGACTTGAAGCGTGTAATCGTTGAAAAGTTGGTTGACCTTTACGATAAAGGTGGCAATAGCGAAGATGAGCAATTGACGTATAATGCTGAAGCTAAACCTAACGTTTACCTACTTGTTGGTGTTAATGGTGCAGGTAAAACTACTACAATCGGTAAGTTAGCCAAACGTTTTAAGGATGAAGGAAAGTCAGTAATTTTAGCTGCGGCCGATACCTTTAGAGCGGGTGCCGTTGAACAGCTAGTTGAATGGGGAAAACGTGTTGACGTACCCGTAGTTACTGGTAAAGAAAAGGCTGATCCTGCTTCTGTTGTTTATGATGCAACTGAACGGGCAATCAGGGAAAAAGCTGACTATCTTTTAGTCGATACTGCGGGACGCTTACAAAATAAGAAGAATTTAATGGCTGAATTGGAAAAAATTCAAAGAACAATCAAGAAGCTTTTACCAGATCAGCCAACAGAAACCTTGCTTGTGTTAGATGGTTCAACCGGGCAAAATGCGCTTTTGCAAGCCAAAGACTTTGACAAGACCACCAAATTAACTGGGCTTGTTTTAACTAAGTTGGACGGCTCATCTAAGGGTGGTGTAGTTCTAGCTATCCGTAACGAAATGAATTTGCCGGTTAAATTGGTTGGCTTAGGCGAAAGAGCTGAAGACTTAGCTGATTTTGATGCTGCAAATTATGCGATCGGTCTTTTCCACGGCTTGGTCTAGTGATAAAGTTAGAGATGTAAATATTGTTTTATAAGGAGAATTTTATGAAAGAATATAGTGCTTGTACTACTATCTTAGTTGGTAAAAATGCCTCGATTGATGGCACCACTATGATTGCTCGTAATGATGACACTTTTCGTCCAATTACCCCACAAAAGTTCATTATTGAGCCAGCCCGTCATGGTGAAAAGAAACATATTAAGTCATGGTTAAACAAGTTTGAAATGGACTTGCCAGAAGATGCGCAACGTGTACCAGCTGTTCCTAATGTTGACTACAAGCATCGTGGCTACTACGATGAAAGTGGAATTAACCAAGAAAACGTTGCAATGTCATGTACTGAATCAACTTATGGTAATGAGAGAACTTTAGCATTTGATCCACTTGTTAAAGATGGATTAGATGAAGACTGCATGCAGACTTCTGTTTTGCCATACATTCATTCAGCTCGTGATGGTGTACAATATTTAGGTAAGTTAATTGCTAAGTACGGTTCACCAGCTGGTAACTCAGTTTTATTCAGTGATAAAGATGAAATTTGGTACATGGAAATTGTTACAGGTCACCACTGGGTAGCTGAGCGCATTCCAGATGATTGTTACGCTGCAACTGGTAATCGAGTTGCGATTGAACAAGTTGACTTTGATAATCCTGATTACTTCATGTGGAGTGAAGGTATTCAAGAATTTGTTGAAGAACACCATTTGAACCCAGATCATGAAGGTTGGAACTTCCGTCATATTTTTGGTACCTATACTGAACAAGATCGTCACTACAACACCAACCGTCAATGGTATATTCAAAAATTGTTCAATCCCGAAATTGAACAAAACCCACAAGATGGCGATATTCCATTTATTCGTAAGGCAGCTAAGAAGATCACTAAGGAAGATATTCAATTTGCTTTAGGTTCACACTACCAAGATACCCCGTATGATCCATTTGGTAAGGGTACGGATGAAGAAAAACATCGCTACCGTCCAATCGGTTTAAACCGTACGCAAAATGCTCATATTTTGCAAATTAGAAGTGATGTTCCAGCAGATCGTGCGGCTATTATGTGGTTATGTATTGGTGGTCCAACTTTCACTCCATTTGTACCATTCTTTGCTAATATGAATGATACTGATCCTTCATATAACAATACCTCAATGGATTACAATATGAATGATGCATGGTGGTATTACAAGTCATTTGCAGCTATCGTTGAAAGTCATTACCCACAATTTGTTCAGCTTGATACTACTTATTTAACTGAACTTAACCGCTATTTCAGAGGTCGAGTTGAAGAAATTATTGCTGGTGCAGAAGGTAAATCAGGTGATGAGTTAACTGAATATTTGACTAAGGAAAATCAAAAGACTGTTGCCCATACTCGTAAGGAAACTGAAAAGCTTTGGGGTCAAATGATGATTGAATCGATCAACATGTCCAAACTTACTTTCAATATGGATGAAAATCTTTAATAAATTCAAAACAGCTCGAAAAAGGGCTGTTTTTTTATAATATGTGAAATGAAAGGAATATAGACAATGGCAGAAGGTACTATTGGCTCATTTTTTACTAAGATTAACAATGAAGTTGAAAAACAAATGAATAACGATTTAAAAAATTTGGTATTAATGCTAATGAACTGGAAATGCTTATTGAATTAAATCATCATCAGCATGGCAAAACTTTTGAAAAGTTGGCTAAAGAATTGCATGTAACTAATGACAAGGTCAAATCTTTGACAAAAAAATTGGCTGCCAAAGATTTGTGCAAGAAAGTTGAAAAGCACCGTGCAGAAACTGACCAAACTATTACAGGGATGCTCAGTAAAGATGAAACTCTTGGCTTGGTTAATGTACTGAAAAAGATACTTAAGTCGAGTGAAGACAATAAGTAATGTAAAATAGTAGAACTCCAGAAGTTAATTACTTTTGGAGTTTTTTTATGCAAAAATTATTGACAAATCTTTAATATAATATTACTGTATTAAGTAAATAGAACAGTAATATTTTAGTGAAAGGATAAAAATGTCAGAAATTTTAAGAGTGGATCAAGTAACTAAGTATCTAGTACCACAGGAAAATGGGATGCATAT
>LHCFR01400__coassemble_4133_pt1 | contig 6314 bp, 4 predicted proteins | sample LHCFR01400__metabat2_high_PE_023 | metagenome-assembled genome bin LHCFR01400 | reverse complement strand
TAAGCTTTATCGTTTTCGTCAGTAATTTTTCCTTTACGAACTGTTCCAAGCATTTAAAAATCTCCTACTTTACATATTCTTACATATAAGTATAAGAGATTTTTATGCAAAATAAAATAGCCAGCACTTAAGCTGGCTATTTTTTGATTAGCTAATCTATCTAAATTATATTCTTAAAATTAAAGGTTTGAGATTTCGCCTTGGTAGATAGCACCACGACGAGCGTCAACAGTAATAGTTGAACCATCAGAAATCTTGTCAGTAGCGTCAGTAGCACCAACAACAACTGGGATACCTAATGATAAACCGATAACTGCGGCATGTGAAGTTAAACCTGAAGCTTCAACAACTAAGCCTGAAGCTTTCTTGATAGCTGGGTTGTAGTCTGGGTCAGTAGTCTTAGCAACTAAGATGTCGCCTTCCTTAACCTTGCTGTTTGCTTCTTCAGCTGAGTTAGCTACAACAGCCTTGCCGATAACTGAACCGTTACCAACACCTAAGCCTTGAACTAACTTGTTACCGATGATTTGTAACTTCATTAAGTTAGTTGTACCTGAGTCACCAAGTGGAGTACCTGCAACGATAATTACAAGGTCGCCATCCTTTACGTAACCCTTTTCCTTAGCTACCTTAGCAGCCATTTCAAACATGTCATCAGTTGACTTAGGCTTTTCAGTCAATACTGGTTGTACACCCCAAACGATACCCAATGAGTGTTGAACCTTTTCGTCAAAGGTCATAGCAATAATGTCAGCATTTGGACGGTACTTAGAAATCATACGTGCAGTGTAACCTGAGTTAGTTGCAGTAATGATAGTCTTAACACCTAATTCTTGAGCAGTACGTACAACTGATTCACCGATAGCTTCAGTTACGTTTGAACCCTTGTAAGCTTCGAATCTTTGAAGAGCTAAAGTATTACGCTTAAGCATTTGCTTTTCAGTACGTTCGTCAATTTCAGCCATAGCCTTAACAGCCTTAACTGGGTAAAGACCATTTGCTGATTCACCTGAAAGCATAGTTGCGTCAGTACCATCAAGAACAGCGTTAGCAACGTCTGAAACTTCGGCACGAGTTGGACGTGGGTTTTCTTGCATTGAGTCAAGCATTTGAGTAGCAGTAATAACTGGCTTACCAAGTGCGTTAGCCTTGCGGATTAGGCTCTTTTGTACAAATGGAACTTCCATAAATGGAATTTCAACACCCATGTCACCACGAGCAACCATTAAACCATCTGAAACTTGCAAAATTTCGTCTGCGTTGTCGATACCTTCTTGAGATTCAATCTTTGGGAAGATCTTAACGTAGTCTGCACCTGCTTCTTCACAAAGCTTACGGATGTCTAAGATATCTTGAGCCTTACGTGCAAATGAAGCAGTAATGAAGTTAATACCATAGTTCAAACCAAACTTAATGTCATCAGTATCTTTTTCAGTAATACCTGGAAGGCGAATTTCAACACCAGGAGCGTTAACACCCTTCTTTGAACCAATTACACCAGTGTTTTGAGCTTCACAAACAAGTTCTCTCTTTGAGTCGTCCTTTTCCTTGATCAAAAGGTCAACCAAACCATCATCGATTAATACGTGACCACCAACGTGAGTATCATCGTATAAACCGTCGTAGGTAACGTGGATCATGTCCTTGTTACCTTTCTTAGTGGCATCCATTGATACACGGATCATGTCACCAGTATTAATAGTGAACTTGCCACCTTCTTGTTCAGTGGTTCTGATTTCAGCACCCTTAGTGTCAAGGTCGATACCAAGAAGTAAACCAGTATCCTTTTCCACTTGACGAACCATCTTCATACGAGCAAGGTGTTCTGGGTGGTCACCGTGTGAGAAGTTGAAACGGAATACGTTTGCACCAGCCTTAGCTAAAGCAGTAATAGTTTCAATATCGTTTGAAGCTGGCCCTAAAGTACTAACAATCTTAGTTTTCTTCATTATTAAAAAAATCCTCTCCAAAAATCAACTAAATTAATATTTAGTCATTTCTTCATTTACATCCAATAACGCATAATCACCTTGGTGTTTACCGTCAAACAAATCAAGAATGTCGTGGGTATTAAGTTCACCATTCTCCATGCCGACAGCTAAACCGCCCTTCCCATCGAGAAGTAACTTAACAGCATAATTACCCATCTTAGTAGCATTAACTCTATCTGTAACAGTAGGTGAGCCACCACGTTGCATATGCGCAAGGACATTAGCACGAGCATCAAAGTCACCATATTTAAGGAGTTCGTCCTTAAACTTATCAGCAGCCATAACGCCTTCTGCTAAAACAATGATACCATGATCTTTGCCATCTGCAAAACCACGAGTAAGAGTTTCTGCAATTTCCTTAACATCGTATGAACGTTCAGGAATTACAATTGCGTCTGCTCCACTTGCTACACCGACACGCATAGCGATATCACCACATTCACGACCCATTACATTAACAACGAATACGCGGTGGTGACTGCTTGCAGTATCACGAATTTTATCGATAGCATCCATAGCAGTACGACAAGCAGAATCAAAGCCGATCGTGTAGTCAGTATAAGGAATATCATTATCGATAGTTCCTGGTAAACCAACTGAGTTTACGCCGTGGCGAGTCAAGGCTAAAGCACCATGGTATGAACCGTCACCGCCAATTACGATAACCGCATCAATACCGTGTTTCTTTAATTGCTCAACACCCTTTTGTTGCACTTCTTCTTGTGCAAATTCAGGGAAACGAGCACTGTACAAGAAAGTACCGCCTTCACTAATCTTGTGGTCAACATTTTCCGTGGTAAGCGGAACAAAGTCACCTGCAACCAAACCAGCGAAACCATAACGAATTCCAAAGACTTCAAGCCCATGATGGATAGCAGTCTTTGTCACAGCTCTAATTGCTGCATTCATACCAGGGGCGTCTCCGCCACTAGTTAAAATACCAATCCGTTTCATGAATTCACCTCATCATGATTATTTTGTGTAATTTCTCACATCACATAAATATTAACATTTTTTAGGCAAAAAAGCTCACAAAAATTGGGCTAATTTATGCTTTCTTTCCGTATTTAAGTTTGTTAGCACTTACATCCATCGTCAAAGATAGCTTTGTAATTTGAACTTTATTCTTTAAAATTAACTTTTCGCAAATTGGTTAAGAAATACTGTTTTTTATTTTGGTCAAATCGATCACCTTGAACCTTGACTCCTAGTAAATAAATATCTCCTTCTTTTAAAATAGAGTCAAATTTTTCATAAGCCGGTGGAAAAATAATAATTTCTTGTTCGCTAGATGTATCAGCAAAACTAGCAAAAGCCATTGTTTTTCCATTTTTGGTCCTAATTTGCTTTAACTTCATTAATTTACCCACGCTAATACCACTATCATTTAACTGAAATTGATTCAATGATCTAGCGTTAAATTTTTGTGCATATTTTTGTACAGCTATTAGAGGAGTAGTTGTTGTAGTAAAGCCTAAAGCTTTCTCTTCCATTTCTGCTTTTTGGGCAGCAGTCGGTGGCTCAGCAGGCTTAAGTGGTGCATCCCCCAGAATCTCAGATAAAGACATATTTTGTCCCGTTAATTGCACATTAGCAATTACATCTTTGCAGTTAAGCAATAACTCATTGCGATTATCTTCGATTGAGTCAAATGCTCCAGCCATAATCAATGCTTCAATTGCGTCTACTTGTAAGAACTTAGCATCGATTCTACGCAAAAAATCATTAAAAGACTTATACGGTTTAGTATTGGCAGCTATTTCCTTAGCAAAATCAAGACGTAATCCTTTAATTGCTTTTAAACCAACTAAAATCTTGCCATCTTGTAAAGTATAGTCTAATTGGCTGTGATTGATATCAGGCGGCAAAATACGAACTCCAGCTTCCTGAGCTTGCATCGAATAGCTTTGCGCTTTAGCAGACGTTGATGAATTGAGCATCGCTGTGTAAAATGCAGCAGGATAATGAACCTTCAAATAAGCTAGCCAAAAGGCAATCTTGGTATATGCCACCGCGTGTGAACGGTTAAAACCATAGTTAGCAAATTGCTCTATATAATGATAAACTCGCTCACCTACTTCTTTAGGATGACCTTTTTTGACCGTACCAGCAATAAATTTTCCACGTTCTTGCTCAATGACATTCTGATTCTTTTTAGACATCGCACGTCGTAAAATATCGGCTTCACCCAATGAAAATCCTGCCAGGATTTGAGCTGTTTGCATAACTTGTTCCTGATAAACCAAAATTCCATAAGTTGATTGTAAAATTTGCTTTAAACTGGGATCAGGATAATGCACAGTAGCCGTACCATTTTTTCTTGCAACAAATGCGTCAATATTTTGCATTGGACCTGGACGGTATAAAGCGTTCACCGCTACTAGGTCCTCAAAATTGTCGGGATGCAATTTACGCAAAACACCACGAATCCCACCAGATTCAAATTGGAAGACTGCATCTGTTTTACCTTGTTGAAACAGTTCCATTGTTTTGGGATCATTTAACGAAATTGTATTAGGATCTAGCTTTACACCTTGCTGCCGCACTAAAGCTAAAATATTGCCTAAAACTGTCAAATTGCGCAATCCCAAAAAGTCGATCTTTAGCAAACCTAATGATTCAACATATTTTTTGGTTTGCTGAGTTACAGGAATGCCGAAAGGACCAGCCTGCAATCCCGAAATGCCAGCAATCGAATCATCACTAATCACCAATCCAGCCGCATGAATAGAATACTGCCTTGGCAATCCCTCAAGTCCTAAAGCAGTCTTAAATAACAATTTATTCTCAGGCGTTGCATCAACCAATAATCTTAGTTCTCTAGACTCTTGATATGCTTTTTTTAATCCCATTTTATCTTTAGAGTACGGGATTGCGTGAGTCCACTTAGTGATTTCTGGTCCTGTTAAGCCAAAAACCCGGCCAACGTCTCTTAATACTTGTTTAGCAGCCATTGTACCAAAAGTCAAAATTTGAGCAGCATGATCCATGCCATACTTTTGATACATATACTTAATTACTGTATTCCGTTGAATATCAGGAATGTCCAGATCAATATCAGGCATCTCATGACGAGCCGGATTTAAAAAACGCTCAAACAGTAAATTATATTGGATGGGATCAACTTCAGTGATACGCAAAGAGTATGAAACCAGTGAACCACAAGCTGAACCACGTCCTGGACCAGTAGTAATTTTTACTCGGTGACAATAGTTAATTACATCCCATACAATCAAAAAATAATCATCGAACCCCATCTGATTGATGACTCGTAATTCATAATTTAATCTTTTCTGATACTCGGCTGGAATACTTTTTTGACCAAAGCGCGCTTGTAAACCAGTTTGAGCAAATAACGCAAATATTCTTCTGAAGTCGGAAACTTATCTTGATGATATTTAGGTAAGACCGGTTTTTGAAAGATCACTTCAGCATTACATTTCTGAGCAATTTTCCAAGTATTATTAATTGCATCATCCAAGTCATATTGATGATAGCGTTCTAAAACATTTTGTGCAGAATCTAAATAATGCGAACCAGCTTGCTTAGCTAGTGGCAATATATCTTGCAATTTATCTCCCTTAGCAATCGCACGCAAAGTTTTTTGTAAAAATTGCTCACGTGGCCGTAAATATTGACTATCTTCCACTGCAACTAAAGATAATTCAAATTGCTTAGCTAATCCACGGACATAATCAATGTAATCTATACTTGCTTTTGAAGCATATACACCCAAATAAAGATCAGACGTTAACTTCTTTAGTTGGCGAACATAATCACTGCCTAATGCCTGATTTGTATCATGCAGCGCCATTAATTCACTTTTTAGATTAGCTGGTACGATAATCAACAAATCATCTAAATATTTGGTTAATTCATTCAGCGTTAAGACCTTATCGTTTTGCCCATTTTCCGTTAACAAATTTACCGCGCTAGAAAGTCGCAATAAATTATGATAGCCCTTATTTGTTTTGGCAAAAACTAGCAAATCATATTTTTGGGTGCTATCAACCAAACCATTTAAACGCAGTTGCATCCCAAGAAGTGGTTTAATTCCCGCCTTTTTAGCCAACTCATAAAAATTGACCAAACCATAAGTCACGTTCACGTCGGCTAAACCAACCACAGGATAGCCCTTCTCTTTAGCGTCTTTTATCAAATCACTTACCTTGGTTGGACTACTTAAAAGCGTAAAGGAGCTTATGTTTTGAAGTGCTGCTACTTGCATAAATTAACCACCTTTCGTCATTACAAACATTAAGTTAAGTATACCAAATTGAACCAATCAGGTTTGAATTTGCGCTTCATTTTTGATAAAATCTT
>LHCFR01400__coassemble_4053_pt1 | contig 6431 bp, 5 predicted proteins | sample LHCFR01400__metabat2_high_PE_023 | metagenome-assembled genome bin LHCFR01400 | reverse complement strand
TGGAAACCGTCATTTTCTAGTTCTTGATTAAAGTCTTCCCAAAGTTCTTTCGATCTTGGTGGACGCATCGCATCAACAAAACTAGGACGGTTGCCTATTTTAGTATTTGCCATCAACGTAAATTGTGATACCGACAAAATTTCTCCGTTAACATCCTTTAAAGACAAGTTAGTCTTCCCCTCCTCATCTTCAAAAATACGCATTTTAGCTATTTTATCAGCTGCTTTTTTGATTACTGGCAATTCATCACCATTTTTGATGCCAACTAATAATAAAAAGCCTTTACCAATCTTGCCCACAGTTTTACCGTCAATATCTACTTGAGCATGATTTACTCTCTGAATTACAACTCGCATTAATTATCTGACCTCTTAGTTTCGTATACGTCTGGAATATCACGTAATTTACTCAAAATTTCATCTAGTTGATCTGCATTCCGTACAGCAACTGTGACATACATATGTTCAACATTATCTTCGTTTACTTTACCAGAGATATTATTAATATTCTTAGTAAGTGAGTTCAACTTATTAATAACGTCACTAAGCAGATTGGAACGATTGTAACCAAAGACTTCAATATTTGCATTAAAGGATTGAACACTATTTTCCTCAACATTTTCCCATTCAACATCAATTAAGCGGCCTTGTTCTTCAGCTTCTTTGGTGATATTACGGCAATCTGTTCGGTGAATAGTTACACCGCGACCTTTAGTTACATACCCAATAATCTTGTCACCTGGAACTGGATTACAACACTTGGCTAAATGAAGCATTAAGTCACTAACGCCTTGGATCATGACGCCATTTTTATGCTTAACCTTCATTGTAGTATTTGAATTCTTCTTAGGTTGTTCTTCTTGAATTGCTTGTTGTCCAGAATTCAAAATCTTTTCTTCCAGCTCTTTTTGTTTTTGATTTTCTTCCTCACGGCGCAAATCAACCGTCAAGCGATTAACCACTGCTTGAGCAGAAAGATCACCAAAGCCTACTGCCGCATATAGTTCATCTGCAGTGTGATAATTAAAGTGCTCTAATAGCTTTTCAATTCGATCCCTGGCCATAAATTCTTTGGGTGAAAGATCCTCATCGCGCAACATGTCAGCAATCAATTGTTCACCATGCCGGATGCTATCTTCTCTATCCTGACTTCTGAAGTAGCGTCTAATCTTGTTGCGCGCTCTTGAAGTCTTCACCATGTCAACCCAGTCACGCGATGGCGCAGCATTAGTCTGTGTCATAATTTCAATAACATCGCCATTGCGTAATTTATAGTCCAAAGGAACTAATTTGTTATTAACTTTAGCTCCAACAGCATGACTACCAACTTGAGTGTGAATTGCATAGGCAAAATCTAGCGTAACCGAACCTTTAGGTAGTTCATATACTTCACCTTTAGGCGTAAAAACATAAACTCTGTCTGAAAAAATATCACTTTTAACAGACTTCATAAATTCACCGGCATCTTTAGTTTCATCCTTTAATTCAAGGATTTCTCTTACCATATCCAGCTTTTCACCAGAGGTACTTTGCTCAACACCAGTAAAATTACCACGCTTATAAGCCCAGTGTGCAGCCACACCATATTCAGCTACTTCATGCATTTGTTCAGTTCTAATCTGAATTTCTAGTGGACGACCACCAGGCCCAATAATGGTTGTATGGAGTGATTGATAGCCGTTAACCTTTGGCATAGCAATGTAATCCTTAAAACGACCTGGCATTGGCTTCCATTCAGTATGAACAGCACCCAAAACAGCATAACAATCACGCACATTTTTAACAATTACACGTACGGCCAATAAGTCATAAATCTCATCAAAATCTTTATGCTTATTAACCATCTTTTTATAGATTGAATAAATATGCTTCGGACGACCATAAATTTCATACTTAATGCCTAATTCATCTAGAGTCTTCTTCAAAGTCTTGATTGTATCGGCAATATATTTTTCACGCTGGCTTCGCTTGACATCCATCAAGTTAACAATGCGGTAATAGGCTTCGGGATTTAAGTAGTGGAAAGACATATCTTCTAGTTCCCACTTAATTGTCCCAATACCTAGACGATCAGCCAGCGGTGCATAAATATCCATTGTTTCGGAAGCAATACGCCGCTGCTTATCAGGTCGTAAGTGTTGCAGAGTATGCATATTGTGTAAACGGTCAGCTAATTTCACCATAATTACACGTAGATCTTGAGCCATGGCAATCAACATTTTACGGTGATTCTCAGCTAAAAATTCTTGATGAGACTTGTACTCATATTTGTTTAACTTGGTTACACCATCAACAATAAAAGCTACATCTTCACCAAATTTTTCCTTCAGCTCATCATTTGTAACTGGGGTATCTTCCACTGTATCGTGCAAAAAGCCCGCTGCAACTGTATCAGGATCTAAGCCTAATGTAGCTAAAGTTCCAGCCACTTGCGTTGGATGAATAATATAAGGCTGTCCAGACGCCCGTTTCTGTCCAGCATGAGCTTTATTGGCAAATTCATATGCTTTTTCAACAAAGGCCACCTGGTCATTATTCATATACTTTTTGCAGGTATCAATTACCTGATCATGCGTCATTTCAATGTATTTGGACATTATGATCATCCCCTCTAGCGGTAAATATTTTTATTCATTAAGCCAAAAGCTTCAATTATTAAGTAAATTAAACCAAACATTAAATTATACAAAGCAAAATGTGGCAACATTGCTAAGCAGAAAAGCACAGGTAACAAGAAAATCCACCACTTGGACAGGTTAAGTTTAATAATTAAATTGCCTAGATGGTATGCAATGATGCTGTTAATAATAAAAAACAGAATTGCTTCTCGCCACACTACCGGCACACGGCAAATGCTAAAGATATACGGCAAAATCATTACCAAAATACTCCACCAGACAAGTGACATCCAGCGATGAGAATTCAACTTCCTGACAATTGGAATTGCTTCGATTTTATTTCCTAGTTTTTTCATTAAAAGATTGTGCCTCTCATCAAAGTTTAATTTAATTGATAATATTTTACCATATTTATTTTTCTTTTCTAGTAATTGCTAGTCCAATCCAGCGACCTTGACGCATGTTTAAATCGACCTTAAAGCCATTCTCGTCTAGAGCCTTTTCAATCTTAGGCAATTGCAGGTAGTCAATTCCAGAAAAGATAACTTGACCATCGTCGTTTAAATGACTATCCATTTGTGGAATCAAGTCTAGTAAAATTTCTGCCAAAATATTGGCAACAATGATGTCAAACTTGCCTTTAACATCAGCTAACAAACTAGTCTTTTGAGTGTGAATATTATTAATATCGTTTAAGGCTGCATTTTGTTTAGCTGCAGTCATTGATTCATCTGAAATATCTGTGGCTAAAACGTCAGTTGCTCCTAATTTTGATGCAGCAATTGCCAAAATACCGGACCCTGTACCAACGTCCACTACATTCATTGGCTTAACCATTGCTCTCTCTAGGCCCATCATTGCTAATTGAGTAGTTTTGTGATTTCCTGTACCAAAAGCTAAGCCTGGATCAAGCTTAATTAATTGCTGGTCCTTAAAAGCGGGTTTGTAATCTTCCCATTCAGGCACAATTGCCAAGTGACGTGAAAAATCAATCACGTGATAATACTTTTGCCATGCCGTGTTCCAATCTTGGTCCTTAATGTATGAAGTTGTAATTTTGGCATCCCCTACATCTAGGCCATAGCTCTTCAATTCCTTTAACTTATCTTGGAATTTTTTTACTAATGCGTCTTTATCTGCTTCTTCATCAAAATAAGCATAGAAATATGTATCCTTAGGTAAGTCTTTAATGTCATCCATTTCAACTACAGTAGAATCATGCAACCAGCCTGCTTGCTCAAAGTCGCTACGCTTTCTTGATTCAATACCCAATGCATTCAGATTATCTAAAGCAAAAACGCTCAAAGCGTCTTCAACTTCATGACTAGTATCAATTTTAATAATTAGTAATTTCATTAGTATTATCTCCTTTGGGATTTTCTTTGCATAATGCTATCATGATAACAGGTGATAAATATGTCAAAGAAGAAAAATAAAAAGAACAAACTCGAAAAAACATTGGTCGAAAAAATCTTAGACCAAAATAAGATCAAGTATCGTCAAGCTCAATTTGCTGTCTCCGAAGATAAAGGCGGAGTTGCACAAATGAACACTTCTATTTTAGAAGACAAAGAGCGTTTAGTCTATAAAACTCTCGTCTGCGAAGGAAATAAAACTGGTCCATTGGTTGGTGTTGTACCAGTTACTGAACATTTAAGCATGAAAAAGTTAGCTAAAGTTTCTGGTAACAAAAAATGTGAAATGCTTCCCTTAAAGAAATTAGCCAAAACAACTGGTTATGTACATGGCGCTAATACTCCTATCGGAATTTATTTTAAGGAAAAGTTTCCTATCTATTTGGATGACTCTATGCAAGGAAATCCTGAAATTGGTGTTTCTAGTGGTGAAGTTGGCCGCAGTGTCTTTTTGAACCCAGAAGACTTAGCCAAATTCTGCCATGCTCCTTTTATTGATCTAAAAGAATAAAAAGCGCTTACAATTTATTGCGTTATTCTTCTTCTTTTGTGTTATAGTAAATATATGTACCGCATACAGAATATAACAATTACATAGAAGAAGATGACAAAAATGAATATATTGTTAGGAATTGTTGGCTTTGTAGTTGCCATGATCGCTGCCTTTGTTGTTACGGCATTAGCAATTGCCAAGTAAATAAAGCGAAAAAATAATAACAGATTTAAAATGACGTGGTTTGATATCACGCCGTTTTTTATTTTCTATATATATAGTTATTTATTATCAAATTATAAATATTTAATATATAAGGCCAAACTATTTATACTAAAAAGAAAGCATGATTAATTAACAATCGCAAACTAAAAGAGACAGACCAAAAATCTGTCTCTTTTTTCTACCTTAATTTATTTAATCTGCATGTCTCCACTTCTTATCAGTTAAGATACGTGCAGCTAAAAGACCTAATGGCAAGGCCACGACAATCATCAACGCTTCTACGATCCAATAAGCCCCGATATTAATATTCGTGATTCCAAAGTTAAATACAGCTCGATACATGTAAAGACCAGGCACCATAATTACAATTGATGGAACAGTAATCGCAATTCTTGGAAAACCAACTTTTTTCCTTACAATACTTGCTAATAGACCAGCTGTTAAAGCACCAATAAATGCTGCCAAAGCTGGAGCAACCTGAGCATAATCGACTAAGCTAAGACGTAATGTATTTGCCATTGCTCCCATTACCGCGGCTGTAGCTGCCATTTGTGGTCGACTGTTAAACATAATTGAAAAACCAAACACCCCACAAAAGCTAGCCAGCAATCGCAAGCAGGTTAACGTCCCTGGATCAATTTTTAACTTAGGCATAGATCCTGGATGCAAACGCAAAATTGTTGCTACAGCCCAGCCTGCCATCGTTGCAATTACGATAATTAAAATCGCATAAGTCAGCCGTTCAAGCCCAGAGCGCATATCTAACTTAGACATGTCCAATCCAGATGTAATAAATGGAAAACCCGGAATTACGAACAACATGGCACCAATATAGCCATAGGCATGATCATGGTTAATGTGGAATAATATTTCTCCTACATGAAAACTCATAAAGTAAACACTGCAGGCTATGGCAACCGCAACCGCAATCTTGGCTACCAAAGTTAACCTGTGCTTACCCATAATTGCTCTAATATATTGACCGCAAGCTGCACCCAAGAAAGCACAGATCACCTCAGGAAGACCGCCGCCTAATAAGAAAATAAAGCCGCCGCAGGCCAAGCCTGAACTAAGTCCCGAAATTAACGGAGAATACGCTGACTTTTGCTGAGAAATCTCCCGTAAGCGTTTATGAATTTGACCGATAGTCCATTCCCCATGTCCCTTTTCAAATTGCCGAACGAATTTTTCCATTTCATTCAACTTAGTCATATTCACACCTGTTGCTGGTAACGATAAAGTCTGGGAATATGATTCATTATCAACATCAAAACAGGTATATTCAATTGACACTAATCCAATATCCGTTGAACAGGTAATGCCCAAGGTTCTGGCAACCGTATCCATTGAATCACGTACTCGCCAAGCACCTGTACCACAGCTTAAAAGCATAATACCTACTCGACCTACAATCGAGGTCTTTTCAACTAATGTTGCATCCTGCGCCATCGTATTATTATCGCTCTTGAAAAATTCCTCCCACAGAATCTTCATATGATGTTTTTCTGATAAATGATGTTCTCGATCAATTTCACTCATGCTATTATTACTTTCCCTCACATAGTTCGCATAATTATAACCATTATATTCTACCACAGGAACTTCATCATAATTTTTGATATTTTAGAGACTGTAAAATAGTTTGTGTAAGGATGAATGATTCCTTAAATTTATTTCTTTA
>LHCFR01400__coassemble_3889_pt1 | contig 6646 bp, 6 predicted proteins | sample LHCFR01400__metabat2_high_PE_023 | metagenome-assembled genome bin LHCFR01400 | reverse complement strand
ATGTCCAGCAATGATTTTTTATCAAAGTAGAAAACAAAGCAACGAAGAATCTAACCACCCACACACTTAGAATATTTTAAAAGACATCATAAATGTCGCTAGCCTTAGCCAATGCTTTTAAGTTTTTGCTCTAAAATTTAGTGAAATAAAACATAGAATTCTTCTAAATAGGCCTGTTTGAAAAACTCTTTGATATATGGCTTTCCATTTATCAGAGAGTTTTTTGCATTTGATTAATATCTCTATGGTTTCTAAAGTAAAAAGGCAATCACATATTTCTTTGAAAACTTAACAAAATATGCAATTACTTTTTTTTCATCCCAAAAATCACGCAGCGGACAAAAACCACCCACCTACCCCTAGCAAATAAGAGGACAAAAACCACCCTTTCATTGCTTGACAAAAATCGAGTACACAATATACGTGCTTCAGGCGTGTCGCCTGTACGCATGCTGATCCTTCAGCAATGACTACTACCTCATGAGAGTTATAAACTCATGGATCTTGCTTTGAAGAATTTTGTACATTATAGGCTCCCTACATGCTGAACCTATGGCCTATTACATTTTTTTATATTTCAAGGAGGAAAAGACCACATGAAGAAAAATTTAAGAATTGTTAGCGCTGCTGCTGCTTTATTAGCTGTTGCTCCTGTCGCTGCTGCTGGCGTTGTTGCACCTGCTTCTACTGTTTCAGCTGCTACTGCTTCTCAAGAAGCTACTGACCTTGGTACATTAAGAGGCACCATTGTTCTTGACCGTGCTTCAAATACTCAATTCAGTATCAAATTGAGCGATGCTCAAAAGGATGCTATCTTACAATTAGGTGGCGATGCATTAAAGGATGCTAAGCCAGAAGATATGAAGAATATTACTGTTAAGTCAGCATCTGCTTCAAACTCAAATGGTGAATTCCAACAAGTTGTTACATTCACTGTTAATGACAAAGCTTACCAAGTTACTTTAAATGCTAAGTTCGCTAGCCAACAAGGTACTCCTTACTTCTACAACAAGGATACTAACACTGTTGTAAACGATGATAGCACTGTTTCATTAAACGAAATTGCTAACGGCTTTAGCTCATCCGATCTTTTGAGTGCTATTCAAAAGCATTATGGTTGGAAGACCAGTGATCAATCAAATGACACTATTAATATGACTACTACCGCTTCAGAAATTGCAGACCAATTAAAGGCTCAAGGTATCTCTGTTGATGATCAAGGTTGGCTCGTTGCTCCAAAGTCATTCACTTTCAACGTAACTGCTAAGTCAGACAAGAACGACGCTACTGCAACTTTACCAGTAACTGTTAACGTACCAAACGGCAAGGATACTACTGTACCAAGCCAAAGCAAGACTGTTATGCACAACGCATACTTCTATGACAAGAACGGCAAGCGCGTTGGTTCTGACAAGGTAACTCGTTACAACTCAGCAACTGTTGCTATGTCAACTACTACCATCAATGGCAAGGCTTACTACGAAGTAATCGAAAACGGCAAGGCTACTGGCAAGTTCATCAACGCTGCTAACATTGATGGTACTAAGCGTACTTTGAAGCACAACGCATACGTTTACAAGTCTTCAAAGAAGCGTGCTAACAAGGTTGTTCTTAAGAAGGGTACTGAAGTAGTTACCTACGGTGGTGCTTACACTTTCAAGAACGGCAAGCAATACTACAAGATCGGTAACAACACTGACAAGACTTACGTAAAGGCTTCAAACTTTTAATTAAGTCTATGTAGTAGATAAGGAAAACGAGGCAATTTGCCTCGTTTTTCTTTTGCACTTAAAAAAATAGAAGTAATTGAATTTAGGTTATAGTATTGTTATGATCATTCGTAGAGAAAATTAAATCAGGCTGATATAATGCTGTGTTTTTTCGCTATAGTTGTGAGGCGCTATGGTGCCCGACAGAGGCTTTATATCTGATCGTTAGTCTTGACAGGCGATATGGTCCTGTCCGTCCTCTTATTGTGACTTTTATAATTTTGTTGGACTGTTAGGCTGTGTATTGTGTAGCTTAACAGTCTTTTTCAAAGGAAAGCTATTATTTTATATGGTATATCGAATTAATAGCTCAAGCTGAAGCAATGCCCAATCTTATACGAAAGATGTTCAGTAAAAGTAAATCTAATTAATTTTCCTTTTTTTCTCACCTAATCTGCACCTTTTACTGATGATCTCAATGATCATCAGTTTTTTCTAATTGCCTTGATTAGCAATCAATCATATAAATACCGCTTTTTGGCTCTAAAAAAGGGCACCGCTGTTGCGATACCCTCAGCCAATACATTTAGTTTTAATGCTATAAAATTTGGTGAAACAAAAAATCGTTACTCATTTGTCCGATTAGAGTAGCGATTTTTTTGTGTCTTAATTCTCGCACATGCAAGTTGTTTCATCTTTATATGAACATGTTAGCATATTTTTTTATATTTTTCTATATTCATGGTTTGTTTGCAGTATTTACGTTTAAATTAATGTATTGGCTCAAAAAAGATGCCGCTTATGCGACATCTTGGAAAATATTGTTGTTACAACTTAGCTCTGTTTCAGAAATTCTTCTAACTGCTTATCAGAGAATACGTTGCCATACTTTTGCTTTAATTGCTGCAGGATTTGTTGGCTAGTGCAGCCAACATCTTTCAAAGAAGCGACTAAGGTAAGCGCACCTGTTTTAAGACCTTGCTGCAGGCCTTTCTTTTCGCCTTCTTTTCTGCCTTTCTTCTCGCCTTCCATACGGCCTTTCTTTTCACCAACTTGCTCGCGTTCAAGCATTCTAGTTTCAAAGTCCATAATAGTATCCCTCCATTCTGGATCGGCATTCATTGATTCGATGCGTTTTTGTGCCTTATCAAAGAGTTTATCGCCATGTACCGGTAAATCTTTCATGAGTTTGACTAAATTAAGTAATGTTTCAGTCTCGGTTCCATCAGGAACTCCGTTTGAGTTAATTATAATTTTAGTCAAGCCATCCTGCAATATATCTGCATGATTGTCTACATTAATAGTTTGGTATGTAGACTTGATTGCAACTTTTTGCTTAGTTTTGAACGTGCAAAGAAAAATAATGAAGACATTTTTCAAATCATTGTAAGTATAGCCCTGGTGGAGAGTATACCTTTGATCGTTTTTCGAAGCATAATAGCGCATGCGACGAGCAATATCGTCATCGTCTGACCGCTGCATCTCAATATTGTAAAGGTTGCCGTTAATATCCTCAACCAAAATATCGAGTCGGACATCTTTTTGATCGCGATGCTCAGGATCGATGATTACTTCTTGCTTCTTAGGCGGAAAGATCTTCTTAATTGGGATCTCCGGCAGAATTCCTTGCAAAACATGTCTGCAAAAAGCTGGATTGGACATGATTTCACCAAAAACTTTGTCTTCTGAAAAACCAAACCATTGCCTGTTATTGTGCGTATTTTTCATTGCGCACCTCTTTCTAAAAAATAGTAGGATAAAATTTACCCTCTATTGTTTATTACGCAAAAAATCGGCAAAATTTTTTATAAAATTGTTTTTTCAGCATAATAATTTCTAGCTATACAATCAATGCTTCATCCTGTATAATACTATTCAATATTTAAAACAATATAGATATATCAAACATAGGGAGTGTGATGGATGTGTCAGCCTACAAGCAACGTAACTTGGGGATTATTAGCTTGCCCACTGACATAAAATATCGTAATTGGTCCAAAGATCTTATCAAATGGAGAATTGAGAATGACGCGCAACTAGCGCAGTACATTACGTATGACAATAAATATCGACTCAATAAGAACACATTGGCAGTCTATGAATTCAAGCAAAATCCTATCTTAGGCAAATATAAGGCAGTAGCCTTCGATCTGAATCGTGGAATTGTGCTTAGTCAGAAGTCAACACATGCCATGATGCAAGGATTGATGCGGCATGCCGTACATTGCGATATGATTTGGCAAAGAATGCTAGCTCGCGAAGCTGGAGTTGATATCTATCAAGGGATTGTCATGTACAATGTGCTTTATTTTTCAATGCATGCATTTAGTGGAAACTTCTTCACGGACTGGATTTGCTTGCACTGGATTAAAGACTTCCACGTTAAACGCCATGATCAAGCTATTTTCAACAGTATTGCACTTGATGAAAACGGCTTGGTTTATAATTTTGCTTTTGATTCTCCTAAGCCCAATCTTACGAAGATAATTGGTCAGTATCTGTTTCATAATCATTATTATTCTGACTTATATTATCAGCATATGTTGCAAGAAAATAATCTTCGTGTAACAGTCATTAATTCTGACTCAATCCTGCATAATTCCAACTATTATGTGCAACTGGACTTGTATGCTGTTGATAGTTTCAAAAAGCTAGCTGACAAATTCTATAATCATGTTTTGAACTTACACCTACTTACAATTGTGAAAGAATTTAAGCCATTAGATTATTTGCACCGTGAACACCGCTTTTTTACTAAGCAGATTATTAAGATCAGATATAATCGTTAACAGCTCTCATGAGCTGTATTTTTTTGCACTTTTTTGACTATCATCTGTTCTTCGTCAGGTACTATCTGACTTGGCTTTGCTTATCGTAGAAATTAACAAACACATGCGACACTTGGGATTAGAGCATCTCACCACTAAGTTTTTCTGCGGATTCAATCTTGCTAATCTAATATTGCACAAGCGCTTGTGACATCATTTGGGAGAGTGTCACAATGACAAGTCAAAAATATTTCGAAGAAGCATGGAAAAATCGTAAGTTAGTTGGTGGTGCCTTAAAGGCGGCACATGTTCGACCGGACTATCATCTCTATGAAGATCTGTTGCAAGAAGGTGTAATTTTGTATGCCGAGATGTTGCGCAAGCTAGATGGTCAAAAAACGCGTACGGAAATTGATAAATTGAGTTTCAAGAAGCTTCTCTGGCATATAATTGATACTCTACGCCGCGAACAACGAGTGTGCGAACGTAATACAGCCATCGATAAAGCCTATGATCTTGGTGAAGCTGCAGCTTGGGACAACCTTGTTGCACTAAAGAATGAAGCTAAGAAGCTTAGTCATCTTGAACAAGTAATTCTGTTTGAACATTTGCTTGAGAAGAAGACAATCACGCAATTAGTTGAGGAATGCGGCGTACCACGCATTACATTGAAACGATTAAAAAAGCAGTTATTAGGTAAATTACGTGCTGTAATGGAACAATAGTAAACAATGAACCAGGTGCTAGACTATACAGAGAAAAAAATTATGTTATACTAGGTGTAGGTTATATTAAGAAAACTGCATTATATTCAAAAAAGTGCAAACAAAAACCATTACTCGAATTCCGGTTGAGCAATGGTTTTTATTTTCGCTAAATTATTGAAAGCACTACAAAAGCCTTCTCATAGCTAACTATCGGTGCCTGTGCTGTCTTCTTTTATTGCGCTTATGCTTTCGCTTCTTGCAGCGATGACTCTCTAGCCAATCGTCATAGGCTTCGTTAAGTGCATGAACGGAAACGCTCACCACAATCGGCGCAATTACAGCCGTAATAGTTATATTAAGAATGTCCCGCATTATACTCACCTCCTTTAATGGACTGGACATTAGGAGGTACAAGCACCGAATAAAATTATAACAAAATCAAAATAAAAGTAATATGCAACTTTATATAACAATTAAGAAAGAAAAGTTACTATTTTTCACGATATCACGGAACTTTTAGATAAATTACGTGCTGTAATGGAATCAAATGAAGTAAAATATGTTTAAACTAAAAGTCGATATCCGAGAATTCAAGACTGGTACGCACGTTAAGGTTTTCAATTCCAAGGGCAATAATCATGATCTAAACCAAAAGATGGTTGATTTCCTAGATTACATGAACGGAATCATCAACCATCCGGAAGGCTATATCGCCAGCTTGCAAAAGGATGTCGACCATTACGTGAACAGCGGAAAGTGGGTCGAAGACATGGACAAGCTAGAATACGAAATGAATGAGGTTGCTAAAAAAGCAACTAAAAAAGCAAAAGTAGAAGATGCTAAAAAGCTAGTCCTAACTATTAAGCGAATGGATGGAACTAAAGATACAGTCCTACAAGAACTCACAAATAATTATGGCGATATGCTTAGCCACGATAAAATTATCAAACTAGTACATGAAGTTTATAGTAAACAATAATCAATAGTTCACAGCAGAATTATCTTCCAAGGTGTCGCAACAGCGACGCCTTTTTTAGAGCAAAAGAAAAAACGATACTCTATTTGTTTTGATGTATCGTTTTGAAAATATAATTATAGTGATTTATTTGATATCTTTAACATTATTTTGCATTTATCAACCTAAATCAGTAAAGAAGTAAACTCCGCGTTTTTCCATTCGCATAATTCCAATCTCTCTACATTTTTGAATAATTTTCGATGCAGAATTTGGTGCTATCTCTAAAAAATTAGCAAGTAAATTTCGATTAAACGAATACTTAGAGCTATATCTCATATAAAATTCTAATAATTTTTTAGTGGTTTGTCCTCTAAAGATTTTATTTATACCTTTTTCATTCCATTTTTTTATTATATTGCTTTCTTTATTCTGAAGTGGACTCTTCTCACTCTGAAGTGGACTCTTCTCACTCTGAAGTGGACTCTTCTCACTCTGAAGTGGACT
>LHCFR01400__coassemble_3335_pt1 | contig 7460 bp, 6 predicted proteins | sample LHCFR01400__metabat2_high_PE_023 | metagenome-assembled genome bin LHCFR01400 | reverse complement strand
GGTTTATTTATTGGTGAACAAAGAGCTACTGGTGCAGTAGATTCTATGTTAGGCAATTCTAATCTAATGAGTGGTTCGGCAAACTTTACTTTTGGTACAGTAATTGAAATTATTTTATTCTTAGCTTTAGCCGAAGCTGCTTGGATCTTGGCAGCACATCTTACTTACAAAGTTATCTATGGTAAGAGTAAAGACTTTTTAGAATTAACTAACCATGTTGTTCAAACAAGCAATTTATCCGCAATCTTTATTGTAGTTTATTTTGTTTTCATGGCACTCATGGGCCCTGCTGGTATTGTTATTTCAACTATTATGCTTTGGTTAGCAGCTATTTTCTTCTCAATGGCTTTGACAGTTGTTGTTTTAGGGGATCAAAATCCAATACATGATAAGTTTTATGGGTACTTTTTGTTTATTGCTTTACAATTCATTACTGGTGTCATTTTGTTCCTAATTATTGGTGGTACTATTTTTAGTCAAATTGGCTCATCAATTCCAGGTTTATAATGTGGAGAGTTCTAAATAATGAGTGAAAAAAATAATTTTTGCCCCAATTGTGGTTTTAAGGTTAGTAACGATAAAACTTTTTGCCCCAATTGTGGTTATGAACTACCAAAAACTGAAAGTACAGATGACTTAGAAAACAAGTTCAATATTTGTCCTAACTGTGGTACTCAGGTAAAATTGGGAGAAGTTTTTTGTCCAAATTGTGGTGCAAAGTTAACAATTCCAGAAAAGAAACTTACTCAAGCTAAAGTATTAGGTAAGCAAACTGATAATTCCAAACTATCAGCTGATTCTACGGATAAAAAAGAAAATTCATCCGAAGATGATGAAAAGTCGCAGAGTAAGCCGTCACATGCAAAAAAGGTACAAGTTTTTTGTCCAAATTGCGGTCATCCAATAAAACCAGATGCAACTTTTTGTAATAACTGTGGCTATAATTTAATTACCAAAGAATTACCTAAGGCTAGTTCAACTCCGGAGGCTCAACCTGTTACTTCACAGAAAGTACGTCAGCCAATGAAATTGCGGACTAAGATTTTGCTTTCGATATTAGGTGTTTTATTAATAGCTCTTATTGGTTTTTATGCTTGGGGATCAAGTTACTATAGTAAAAATAATCAAATTGATCGAATCACAGATGGCTTGAGAAATACTAAAACTGATATTTCTCAATATATTATTGCTGATACTTCAACGATGAAGGTCAATGATAATACAGTTAAACCGTTACAGCAGTATTACCAAGATCACCAAACTACCGTCACAAGTATGGCTCAAAAACTCAAAGATGGGGAGTCAGCTAATGATCATATTAGTTTAATTCAAAATGGACGTTACTGGTTGTTATTCCCTAAATATCAACTGAAAGTTCAAACTTTCCAACCTCAAGTTGAGACCAACCATGGTGATTCTGTAATTACTATGAATGGTAAAAATGTTGGTAAGTTAACTGGGAGTGATAATAAGTTTGGAAAAAAATTGGGATTAGTATTTCCAGGAAAATATCATTTTACAGTTAAGTCCCAAGTTGAAGGAAGAACTTTATCTGCAACTTCAACCACGAATATTTGGGCAAATAAAACTTTAAGTATGGATATTAAAACCCAGACGTTTAAGGTTAAGAGTGTTCCAAAAGGTGAAGTTTATATCAATGATAAAAAAGTTGGCACTTTAGACAAAGATGGTGAAATTACCTTTAAGTCATATCCAATTACTAGAAATATGGAATTATATGTTCTATATAATGGTATTAAATCCGAAATTGTTAATGATATGGCAAGTTCATTTGATGATTTTACTGATGAAAGCGATGAAGACGACTACTACAGCGATGATGCTAGTGATCAAGAGAGTGATGATGTCACTCAAGAAAATGGCACTTATGTAGTCCAACCTAAGTGGAAGGGCCTTATTTCTAAGGATGATGCCAAGAGCTTGTTAGATGATAATTATCATGATCCCGATGATGATTCATTTGTAAATGGCTCTGCTAATAAGTGGTATGGGCAAATTAAACAACAAAATGATCGTTGGGATAAAGATGATAGTATGGATAGCTATGACACAGATGTGACTATTGAATCTATTTATCCGGATAAAGGTAATCAAAGTAAAGTCAACTATAGAGTTAATTACACTTTTGAATATGATGACCATACTAAGAAACAAGTAGTCGAATATACAGGTGGCACTCTTAAAAAAGATGGCGATGATTACCTCATCAATACGATTGGTGATGGTAAGTTAATTAGTTCACGTGATGAAGATAATTAATAAATGGTATCGTATCAAAGTACTGTTGAATCGAAGATGATTTAGCAGTACTTTTTTCTGCTATAATTTGAATGAATATTTATTAAAAAGTGAGGCAAAGCTGTGAGTAGTGGACTGAAAAATGAACCAGGTTTTGGTGCTAAGGTAAAAGTTGTAACCATCAATGGCGTGGCAGCGCATCTATATAACGAACGAGGAGAAATGCAGTTCCAGACTGAACCGAATGGTACGATCTTGTCCATCTTTGAAGCTAAAGAAATCAATGGTCAAGTTTATTATCGTGTAGGAGATCAAAAAGCCTGGTTAGCAAAAGCTGATACCAATTATGCTACTCAATTAAAAAGGGATGCTGATCAATATAATGTCAGCATCAAGAATGGCTTAGTGATAGAACAAAATAGTCCAGTACCTGGATTTAAAGGGATACGTAAAGTTTTTAAGGATGCAGACAGTTTTCCGAAAGGCACAACTTTCAAATGGATTGATGCTCCGAATACAAATGAAAATAAATATACTAATGGGAAAATAAAGATAACTTTTCCAGATGGTTCATTTAAAGAAAGAAAAGTACATTATCTTATTGCTCATAATCAAGCAGTAGCGAACAAGCAAAATTTTCAAGCGAAAAATCAATCTCTTAGTAGGACTTTTAATCGATCAGGAGCAAATATTAAAAACTTACCACCCAAAGATTTTGATTTCGATTTCCTGAAACAAAATGAAATAATGAGTCGATTTGACAAAAATGTTGACGAAACTCTAAATCTTTATGAGCAGGGCCTATATGATCAGATGTCGAATACTATCAGAAAAGGTATAGAAGTTTACGTTGACGAGTTAATGCAACTTAATAAGATTAATCCTGGGACAAGTTGGCAAATGGCGAACTTAAGTAATAAATTAGCATACGTTGCTTATTTGCATTTGCTTCCTAAACGAATGTTGGATTTGTGTTTTTCAGTTAAAAATTATGGTAATATCGGCTCACATTATACGGCAGCGAGTGTCAATCAAGTTTCAGCACTAGCAGATTTGCGTCAGTATCATGATTTGTTAATTTATTTAGTTAATGCATATGGCTACGAAGCTTGGTCTTATGCGGATGTACAAATAACTGATGAGCAAAATAAACATCCACTTTGGTATAAAAAACCAAACATCAATCCAGCTGGTATAGCCACCTATCAAGAATATTTAGCTTACAAGAATGATTCAAAGGGTAATTCTAATCAGACGCAAAGTAATCAGTTAAAAAATGAAAAATTAAAAATGGGACAAAGTATGAAAATTTTGATTTCTTGTTTTGTTGCTGTTGGAATCGTAATTATCATAGGAATTGGTTATGAAATTTATCAATTGGCAAATAATAACTCAACTAAAACAGAAGTTGTACAAGATAAAGCACCAACTATGAAAGAGAAGGCTGCAAATTTGTCAGTTAAACAGTTGCTTGCTCTAAGTTTGATTTATGCTAAACGAAATGATGATTCAAAATTTGATAATAACTGGCAAGGTGTTTATGATGTTTTAAGTAACAATAATTATAATGTTGGTCGTTATGATAGTTATACTTTTGGCGATGCAACAGTTTCGGCTCAAGGTCAGAACTATATCTATGTTTTTGAAAAGGGAATAGGCCTGGGCTACCAAGATAAAGGTAATCAAAAACTGGTTTCATTTTTTGACGCAGATGAAAGTGAACCAGTTAGAGTATATGATTATCAAATGCTTGAAGTCGTCAACAATCTGAGTGCGGTGAAGAAGTTAGCTAAAAAACTAGTTTTTACGAACGAATCAGAGGATTACTAACTATTGGTTTGTTTGAGTATTTCTGCTATACTATAGGTGAGGCAAATCCTCATAATGCTCTTTCTTAGAAATTAGTATTTTTTGTTTGAACATTTTTATATTTTAAGATTGAGTTGGTCCCTATTTTGGGACTTTTTTTGTTGGAACTACGAAAAACATTAGGTAAGGAATAAAATGAAGTATTGTCCAAAGTGTGGAAATAGATTAGATGCAAACGCAAAATATTGTGATAAATGTGGTACAGATGTTTCTAATGTGAATAAGAAGCCTAATCGACCGGCCCCTATATCTCAAATCAAAAAGCCAGCTTCAGTGTCAGTAAGTAATCAACTTTCAGCTAAAAGAAGTAGAATTAGACGAAATTGCTTGATAGTTGCGGCATGTGTAGTGTTGCTAGCAGCAGGTGGAGTTGTTTTCTTTACTCTTCAAAGTGAAAATGCGTCCAATTCGTTACCGTTTGTTACTCACAATAAAAGTGAGAAAATGGCAGAAAAGATTGGTTATTCGCCTAATAAGAAGATGTCATCTAAAAATATGGCAGGTTTTACTATTGCTTATGCTCATATGCATTTTCAAGATGATCCTGACTGGGATGAAGTTTTTGATAAGGCAGAGAATGGTGATTTAAATATAGCCTCTTATCCTGAATATACTTTTGGAGATTATGACGTTAAAGCACCAGCAGGTGGAATCGTTTATGTAGTTAGTCCTGACATAGGCTATGTTGTTTCTGATGTGGACCATCCTAACAAAGCTCAAGTGACATTTGTTAATAGTCAAAAAGGAGCAGAAAAGCCAGTTTATTTTCACGCTTTAGCTCAGAAGGTTGCAAGCGGTGCGCAGAAGAATGACGTACAATCCTATAGTAAAAATGTAGTTGTATCAGATCATGATGATAGTACAAAAGATTCATCAACAGATACAAAACAAAATAGTGTAGATTCTAAATCATTATCATGGAACGATACTAAAGAGGAAAAATTAGCAGACTTCATGGATGATTTTGGTAATAAAATGGATCAGGATTATGTTGAATATACTGGAGATGAACCACTTAAAACAATAGCTGGAGAAAAATATCCCAATATTTTTGATGACGAAGATTTTGAATTGATTGGCAATAATAAGAAGATCAATATTGGTTGGGATCCAGAATTAAAAAAGGATTATGATTATCATGTAGTTTCCATATTCAATTCCGATGGTGATGGAGGAGAAGAGCACATTACCTATTTGTTCTGTATTCATGATAATCAACCAATTGCTTTAGTCGATCAAACTACCAATGGAAATGCAATTAAAGTAAAAGAAACTGCAAACCAAGATGTTCGTAAAGGTTTTGCTAAGATTGCCACTTCATCTGATGATGATTGATTTCATAGAATAAATTTAGGCAGCATTGAGTACGAGGTGCTTAATTGCTGTCTTTTTTTACACCAAAAAAGCATTAGACAGTCAATCATAACTATCTAATGCTAAATTGTGTTGCGTTTAAATCAGCTTAGCCCTCTAAAGCATCGGCAATTTCTTCTGCACGACATACTAATACGTCGCACTTTGAAGTTCTAGTTACATATTCAGTAACACTACCGATGAGCAGACGTTCAACAGCGTTCAACCCAGTAGCACCAACAACGATCAAATCAATATTGTGCTTCTTAGGGAAGTCATGTCCAATGATTGTCTTAGGTGAACCAAATTCAATAGAGTAGTGAACATCTTCAGCGCCAGCCTTAGTGGCACGAGCTTGGTAATCCTTCATTCTCTTTTCAGCATCTTTAGAAACTTGTTCTACCATTGCTGAATCAAAACTTGAAACATTTTGGAAAGAACGAGTATCGATTACGTGTAAGATTTCTAGTGTTGCATGGTTACGCTTGGCGATGGCTACAGCCTTGCTGAAGGCCAAGTCAGCTTCTTTTGAACCATCAACTGCAACTTGAATATTCTTGTATTGTGAAAGCATATATAAGCACCTCTTCCTATATTCTATTTTACCAAAATTTTGCTTGTCATTAGTGAATTATTATTCTTTATTTTGAGTAATTGATAAACCAAAAGCCAAAATAGTTAATGAAGCTAAGAATAAGGTGATTAAGTTCAAATATTTATTACCCATGAATAGCAAAATAATTCCTAAAATACTTTCAGCTAAAAGGGCGACTGAAGTCCACTTAAGAATATTGCTCAAGCGTGGATCGCCACCAATGTCATAAATTAAAAAATGTCCGTTCCTTCTGTGCCACATGTACCATGAGGTTAACAGTAGGAGAAGGATAAAAATAATCATTACAATCTTTATTGCCATTTAACAGTCTCCACTATAGAAAAAGACGGTCAATTGAGACCGCCTTTTTTAATATTCTAAAGAAATCCGAGTTGACTAAACATAGCATAATGACGCTTGTTGAACCCGCAATGTTCAAAATTTGAGCTGGCATCGCAGCGAATATGGATCCTGCAACAAGGCAGTATTCCGATTCGGTAGTTATTTGCCAACTCCCACGTCTTATAGTTTGATCGGTCAACTTTATACATTTAAGCTTGTCGATCAACTCAGATCACTTATTATAATACGCATATTACAGGTGCTTGTCAACCGTATTGAATGCGCGAGATTAGTGATTATTGCGCAAGTTATCAGACTGCATTTGTTTTAATTTTTGATAGGTTGCCTTATATCTAGCTTCGATTTTAGAATTGCCTTTAGGTGCAAAGTAGCTGGCATGAAGCAGGTTATTAGGCAAGTATTGTTGTGCCACCCAATCATTTTGATAATCATGAGGATAAAGGTAGTTCACGCCATGTCCAAGCTTTTTGGCACCAGAGTAATGAGCATCTTTTAGGTTGGCGGGAATTGAGTCAACTTTTTTGGTTCGAATATCAGCTAGTGCAGCATCAATTGCTGAAATGGCACTATTGCTTTTGGCAGAAAGAGCTAACTCAATAACCGCATTAGCCAGTGGAATTCGTGCTTCAGGCAAGCCAACCATTTGTGCAGCTTGGATGGCTACTATAGCGTGTTCAGCTGCGGCTGGATCGGCTAGTCCAATATCTTCGTAGGCAATTACTGCTAGTCTTCGACAGATAGAGACTAAGTCACCAGATTCAATTAATCGGGCAAGATAGTGCAGCGCTGCATCTGTATCAGAGCCACGAATTGATTTTTGAAATGCTGAGACTAGATCGTAATGTCCATCACCAGAAGCATCAAAGTTTTGCACCTTCATTTGAATTGAATCAGCCATTTCTTTTTGAGATAATTCTCTAATTAATTTTCTTTGTGCCAAAATTGAAGTTGCAGACATTGAGAACTCATCTAATCCTAAACCAAGTAATAATGGAGCTGCCATTGGTTCTCCTGCCATTTC
>LHCFR01400__coassemble_3278_pt1 | contig 7568 bp, 4 predicted proteins | sample LHCFR01400__metabat2_high_PE_023 | metagenome-assembled genome bin LHCFR01400 | reverse complement strand
TTTAGCTTATAATATGGCATATTGTCTAGAACGATTTAACTAGCACCACGCGTATAGCAATATATTTCAAAGCCAAATATATGCTATACAAAACAGTTGAGCCCAAAATAACAGTCCAAATAATTGTACCCACAGTCAGGTATTTAGATGTTTTAAGAGAGCCAGATGCCTCCATGCATTCTTTAAATAATCCATTTGATTTTTCTTTTATAATTAATTTTTGAATCCTGAACTTTTCAATTTCCAATCAAAAAACAGCTTAAAATCACATAAGCTGTTTTTAAACTAATACTTCCTAGCTAAACTTCTACTCTTGAAGAACTTAGTACCTGTATAGCCATTAGAATAATCAAGATGCTTAATGGTCTTGCCATTAACCTTCATAGTCTTAGCTTTAAACATGTCCCACTCTTCAAAACCAATCCAAGGAGCAACAGTGAAGTATTTACCACCAGCGCGATTAGTATAGCTACCCGCTAATTTATTTCTCATCGCATGTATCAAACGGTTCTGTTCTCGTATCTGTGCCTTATTACTTGGACTCCAGATTCTTTCTGGAATAGCTTTCGTATTTTGATGATAAACAGTTTTACCATTATAAGTATGAGCAGTAATTCTAACCTTTCTAGATTTAGAATACCAAGTCCCACGCAAGCTTTTAGGGATTGTATACATTTTTCCCATGCCATAAATCTTTTGTGCAGCATAAACAGGCGTTGGCTTATTGGCGGCTGTCATGCCAATTGGAGCTATCGCAAGCATCCCTGCCACGATTAAGCCACATTTAAAAATCTTCTTCATCAGTTCTTACACTTTCTAAATAACTTTAAATTCTGTCTTCTTGTATCTCTTTATTGAAAAAATACAGCCTTTTCTTCATATTTGCACAATTATTTATCAGCTACATTCTCATAATCCAAATCTTCATCTTGCAGAAGATCAGCAATCAACTGAGCATTCTCAAAATTATCATCTAATAATTCTTCGTAATAAGTTGCTAGAATCTTATAGATTCCAAATTCAACCTTGTTTGGTAAAAGTTTCAAAAGCTTGATTGCCTGATTCATCTCATTATTTCTTTTACCTTGCTTAAAACAAAGATCTAAATATTTAACTAAAATTCTAGACACCAAACGCATCGTATATTCATCTACATTTTTGGCATGATACTTATTGAAAAACATATCAATCAAATTTCGAACTTGGTTGAAATCATAAAGATCTAAGATAAAAAAAGTAAACCAGAGATTTTCTTCATTCCAGTTATTCTCCTGCAAACAACTGTAGCTTGGATCTTGCTGTATTATCTTCTTTGCCTCTTCAGTTTGCCCTTCAAGCTTAGAAATTAGTAGAATAATAAAACTTTTAATTCTCAGATCTGCAAAATTACCTTTATGATAAATATCATTCAGAGCATCTACATTTTAAATAAGCATATAAAATTCTCTCATGATAAGCATAAATTTGAGGCCGAGTATTGCCTAATCCTTGGCAAAATTTAACCATCGGCACTTCATGGGAATACATAATTTCCATCAAATCTCTGGCGTTAATCATGTTTTCATTTTTTTCAACTCGAGAGTAAAAAGATCGACTAATAGTTCCAGATACCATCTGCGTTTTATTTAACTTCAAAGATTCACGGACTTCTTTTAAACGTTCGCCTACTAACATAATTAACCCCTTTGTTTAATAAATTCTTGGTTTACATAGCTAATTGATCATTTTTAACAAATTTATCAGTGAACAGGCAAAAAGAGCATTAGCCATTTGTGGTTAATGTTCTTTGCTTTGTTATCTAAAAATCAATTACTTCTTTAAAGCTAATTTCTTAGCTGGAATCCAGTTGTTAGTGCCAGCAACCTTGTAATAAGTCTTACCATGGATCTTAGCTTTTTCATTAAGAGTATAAGTATAGTTTGGACGTGCGTAGTGCTTGTTAAATTTACCTGCACGGTTGTACATCTTGATATGCTTATTACCCTTAATTCTTGCCTTGAAGTGAACAGTATGAGTGGTTATTTCAAAGTTGGCTACCTTAACGAACTTATTTCTGCCAATTTGGTAGTATCTCTTGCCATTAATCTTAACGATCTTTGCACTCTTCAACACTTTAACTAGCTTATCACGCTTAATCCATTTAAGATGCAAGCCTTTTCTTAATACCTTGCCATGTTTGTCATAAATAAAGGCATTGTGAGTTAAACGTATCTTCTTAGGAGCAGTTGAAATGTTATCAGTCTTGGTTTCTTTAGATGCTTCTGGGGTCTTAACAGATTCTTGTTTGTTTTCCTTCTGAGTTTCTGTTGAACTTGAAGCAATGATAGATTGAGTATATTCAGCGTCTAAGATATCTTGTAACTTTTGTTGTGCTGCAGCAAGCTTATTCTTAGCAGCTTGCAATTTAGCAACAGCTTCATCGTAAGCCTTTTGTGCTGTAGCTACTTTGGCATCGGCCTTATCTTTGTTGGTCTTTAAGTCACCATTTAAGACTTTATTTGCATCGTCATAATTCTTTTTAGCAGTATCATAAGCGGTTTGAGCATCAGTTACTGCTTTCTTAGCATCGGCTAAAATTGTTGAAGCATTCTTTAAGTCTTCAACGTGTTGCTTTAATTTATTTAACTTATCCTGTTCCGTTTTAACAATATTGCCTTTTTCAGTAGCAGTTTGCTTCAAAAATGAGAGTGCGTCTTTAGCTGTAGCCAGATCTTTATTTACTTGAGTTAATGCATTTTTGGCAGTATCTAATTGATCTTTTGCACTCCTTTGATCTTTCAAAGCAGCCTTATATTTTTTAACTTTGTCATCTTGAGAAGCAGTTAAAGTAAGGTATTTGTTTTTGGCTGATCTATAACCCTTAGTATCATCAATTAATTGTTGACTTAATGCAGCAACTTTATCAATAGCCTGTTTAATTTGATTAATCTTAATAGCTTGGTCTTTTAATTTACCTAATTCTTGATTAGTCTTATTTAAATCAGAATTTGCATTCTTAATTTTAGTACTCAAGCTAGTAATCCTATCAACATAAGATGGGATTATAGTTGTATCAAACTTAGACTTATCTTTAACATAACTTAATTGGACAGACAAGAAATGGAAGCCACCAAATAATGTATCATTCATACCTGGTATTCCACTAATTAATTTATAAGAAGTTGGAATTGCTGATACAAAAATGATATGTCCATTTTCAATTTCTTGTATATATTTTTTAGTAGATTTAATGTCATCTTTAAAGAATTGAATATTATTCTTATCGTCATTTTCGATAGCATCAGTGTATAATTTTATCATTGCTGTATCATGATTTTTTTCAGCTTCAGCTAATTGAGCTTTATCTTTTGCTAAATTTTTAATTTCAGCTTCTAATCTTTGTTGATCATCTTTAAGCCATTGACGATCAGCTTCTAAATTGTCACGATCAGCTTTATTTAAATATCCTGCCTTTTGAAGACCATCAGACACATCTTCTGAAGCACCAAGTACTCCAGCAGCATGATCAAACTCATACTCAGCACTGCTTCCAGCTGAAGTGTGACCACTACCATCAGGAAAGACCATTCCTCTTATTGTATTAAATAAATCTTCCTTTAACTGATCCATCGTAACAGGAAGATCAAAGTATTCATCACCCATATCTTCATAATATTGGCCAGTATCTGTTTGAGTAGCATTATTATAAACTAAATTCTTTTTAACGTATTCAAGGCCATTTTCTTTAGCTACATTATTAATACCTGCCACATCATGCCAGTTATTAGCTTGAATTGAAGTTGATTGATTATAACCATCATCTGTTTGAGTAATCTTTAGCCCATCATTCCATTTTTTATTTCTTTGATCATCTATGTATCTTTGAGCTATTTCCTTAGCAAATTTTAAAGAACCTTTAGTTACTGATACGTTTTCCCAACCTAATTGATGACGCAAACCATTAATCAAATGAGCCATGAATAGAGATAACTCCTCAACCTGCTCATCAGTTAAATTATTGACATCAGCAATATTCTCTTTTTTATCTTTTTCTGAATGTTTAAACTCATTTATAGGCTTATTTCTCTCAGAATTAATAAAATCAATATCAGCTTTACTTAAACCAGTAGTGAAATAATCTACATATGCTTTCTTATATTTATCTATATCAGTGAATTGTAGTGTATTTTTGCTTAAATCTTCATTCAAATCCTTTAAATTAGATAATTCGTTATTCAGGTCAACGATATTTTGTTGTTGATTTCTTGAAGATTTATCTTTTTGTGTAATTGAACTATTGGTTTGATTCAATAAATCTTCAGCAGATTTAGAATCATTACTTATTTTTTGAGCTAACTCTGGATTATCCTTGTCTAAGTTATCTCTTTCTGTCTCTGCACCTTTTAAATCTGATGAAGTTTGGTTCATCTTGTTTTCAGCTTTACCAGCGGCTTCCTTAGCTTCCTTAATACCAGTACCCGTTAAAGCCTTTTCAGCATCAGTAACAGCCTGATCAGCTGTCTTTTTAGCAGCTGTCTTATCATTCACATCTTGAGTATCAGATTTAATATCTTTACCAAGGTTATCAATTTCAGTTTGCTTATTTATTACATCTTGATCTGCAGATTTCTTTTCATCATTTGCTTTTTTTACTACACCTTCTTGCTTAGTAACAGCATCTTTTGCAGCTTGAACTTTAGCTGGATCTTTTGCTTCATTAGCCAAATCTTGAGCTGCGTCAGCCTTATTCTTAGCATCAGTTAATGCATCATTCTTTTGACCAGCAATCTTCTTTAAGCTAGCTACCTTGTCACTTTGTGCCTTATAGTCAGCGTCTGGCTTTTCCGCATCTTTCTTAGTTTGATCTAAATTAGCTTTAGCCTTATCTACATTACCTTGTTCTATCTCAACATTCTTTTGAGCATTAGCTACATTAGCTCTTGCAGCCTCTTCTGGAGTTTGTGCTTTTTCAGTAGTCTTAGCAGTAGCATCAACAGGCTTAGTATCAGCCTTAACTTCATTACTCAAATTTACATTGGACAACACTAAACTAGCTAATGCTGCAGCAGCAACACTAGTAACTTTAATCTTTTTATTCATCCTAATAATTTCTCCCTTGTTAACAATATTTATTCCATATTTAAAATATAGATAGTTGATACAAAAATCTTGAAATCTTCGTAAATGACTATTTTTATTAGGACAAATAAAAGAATTGCATCCCCTAAGCTAAACAGCTTAAGAAATGCAATTCTTTTTTCTTACAATAAATCTTTATCTTCCTGAGCCTTATCATCCAAAAACTTTTCATTTGGATAAATTGGCGTAATCTCAATACCAGCCATTGCCCTTTCAATCAGGCCTTCAACGTCAAGACGAGCTTCATATTCACGCGCTTTTTCCAACTTTGGCTTAGTCTTAGGACGTGGCGGAGCAAAAATAGTACAACAATCTTCAAATGGTTGAATTGATAAATCAAAGGTACCAATCTCTTCAGCCTTGGCAATAATCTCCGTTTTATCCATTGTTGCAACTGGGCGAATAACCGGAGTAGTAGTTACATCATTGATAGCCACCATTGATTGCAAAGTTTGAGAAGCAACTTGACCAACTGACTCACCATTAAAGATAGCCAAGCCGCCACGTTGTGCACGAATGCGGTCAGCAAGCTGCAACATAAAACGACGTTGCACAGTCATCAAATAGCCTTCTGGCAGTTTTTCCTTGATCGTTTCTTGAATTTCAGCAAACGGTACGGCAATAAAATTAATCTTACCAGCGTAGTTTGCCAAAATACCAGTCAATTCCTTAGCCTTAGCCAATGCCTTTTCAGTAGTGTAAGGTGGACTAAAGAAGTGAACCATTTCAATATCTACTCCGCGCTTCAATGCCAGCCATGAAGCAACTGGGGAATCAATCCCACCACTAAGCATCATGACAGCCTTACTAGCAGTACCAACGGGCATCCCGCCAACACCATGAAGCAACTGATTAGAAATATAAACGGCATCTTGACGAACTTCAATTCTCAAGACCAAATCAGGATGCTTCATTTCAGCCTTCAAGCCATCCATATGATCAAACAAGTAGTCACCAACCAGATTATTCAATTGATTAGTGTCGTATTCAAACTTGTGGTCACTACGCTTGGTATTAACCTTAAAGGTCATCCCTGGCTTAAAAGTCTCTTGCATCAATTCCAAAGAAGTCTTTTCAATATCTTCAAGAGTCTTAGGAATCTTAATTGCTGGTGAGTAAGTTTGAATTCCAAATACCTTCTTCAGACGTTGGTCAACATCCTTGAATGATGCGCCATTCAGGACAATGTGCATCCGATCATGACGAGGATGAAATTCAATTTGTGGGAAATCCTTAAGAACTTTTTCAACGTTACTTGCTAAGCGATTGATGAAGTCCTTTCTGTTCTTTCCCTTAGTTGAAAGCTCGCCATAGCGAACCATAACTTCTGTGTATTCCATTAATTTTCTCCCAAATGATTAATTTTAGCAAAATGATTATAAATCTTGTCAAAGACCTTAATAAATTCATCCGCTTCTTGAAGCGTATTCGTCTCATCAAAACTTAAACGAATTGCACTAGTAGCAATCTTATCATCAATTCGCATAGAAACCAAGGTGCTAGCCTCATCTGCCGTCTTTGACGCACAAGCAGAAGTTGTTGAAGTATAGATATCTTGATCTTCTAGCGTATGAACCAAAGTTTCGCCCCGAATTCCCTCTAAAGCAAAGCAAAGAATATGTGGCGCAAAGCAATCGCTTACTGGTGAAAAAATATCAATCCCCGGTTTATCTTTTAGATAATCAACAATTTTAGCCTTAATTTCTGCTTCACGCTTGGCCTTTTCTGGTTCATTTTCTAAAAGCAAACGAATTGCCTTAGCCATTCCCGCAATTGCTGGTAAGTTTTCAGTACCTGAACGCAGGCCCTTTTCTTGGCCACCACCATCATGTAAAGGTGTGAGCATCTTGCCCTCTTTTTTATATAAAATACCTATACCACGTGGTGCATGGAACTTATGCGCAGATAAGCTCGAGAGGTCTACTCTTGGTGTAAAAACCTTATCCCAAATATTTTTGCCAAGTGCCTGAACGTTATCAACATGGAACTGAATCGTTGGATAATTTTCAAGCAAATCGCTAATCTCATCAATTGGTTGAATGGTGCCAATTTCGTTATTAACGCCCATGATTGAAACCAAAGTTGTATCAGAATCAATCGCGTTTCTCAAGTCATTAACGTTAACTCGGCCTTCTTTATCAACTGGCAGTCTAGTAACCCGCCAACCTAAATTTTCTAAAGCATTAAAACTATTGGCTACAGATGCATGTTCCACGCTAGAAGTGATAATATGCTTACCAAATTCACGCTTTTGAATTGCAGTCCCCTTAATTGCGGCATTATTTGATTCTGTTCCACCAGAAGTGAAGAAAATTTCATGCTGCTTAGTCCCCAGCAAATCAGCTATTTGTTTACGTGACGCCTCAAGCAATTGGTGTGCACGATCACCCATCTTATGCAAACTCGAAGGATTGCCCCAAATATTAGTCGCTACTTTATTGTAAGTATCC
>LHCFR01400__coassemble_3197_pt1 | contig 7707 bp, 7 predicted proteins | sample LHCFR01400__metabat2_high_PE_023 | metagenome-assembled genome bin LHCFR01400 | reverse complement strand
TTTACGTAAAACAAATTGGGCCAGCCCTGCTCGACCATCAACTTGCACATTATGAATACGACCGCCGTAAGTAAAATTCCAGCCAGCAACAATATTCTCTAGCCAGCCAAAATAACGGTTAATTTTATTGTCATGAATTTCCTGCTGCTGATAAGTCATTGAACTAGAAATAAACAATGCAACTAGCACCAATAAAGCAAGCAGTAAAAAGATTTTTTCTCGTTTAGTAAAATGAAATTTATCCATTGCTATTTCTTCTCTCTTTTTTACTTCTTACTTTAACAAAAAAACGGGTTAAACTTGACCCGTTTTATAAATTATTTAACTTTGCTTAATGCTTCATCAATTGGTGTGTCCCCATCATGCATAATAATTACTTGATGAATCGTATTATCATACTTTAGGCTATCAACCAATACCTGAGCAACATCATCAATCGAATTTTCTCCACCTTCTGGAGTAAATGATGTCTTACCCGTTGCTGGCTTCTCCATTAAGTTACCTGGTTGAATGATCGTATAATCCAAATTAGTATTATGAATTAACCATTCATCGGAAAAGTACTTAGCAATATCATAATCAATAATGCTTGCAAGAGAAGGAATTTATGCCCACTTGTCTTGGTCAAGCGCAAAGGCGGAGCTTAGTTGAACGTAACGCTTAACGCCATTAGCTTCAGCAGCCTTCATCAGCTTAACTGCGCCATTTAAGTCAGTTTGCAATAAGTCCTTTCCACGAGAACCTGCTACAAAAATCACTGCATCTGGGTGACCAATTTCATCCTCAATCTTTGCCAATGAATCATGAAAATCTAAATGTTGAACAGTCACATGTTCTGGATCGACGACTTCTACAGCATTTTCACGTCTAGCTGCAGCAATTACATCGTATCCTTCATCAACTAATCTTTTAATGACAGCCTTACCAACTAGCCTTCTTAACACCTGGAAGTTGACCTTGATGAGCCAATTCTCTCATGCATTCTCTGCATAAACCAAACTTCCGATAAACTGAATGTGGTCGCCCGCAGCGTTCACAACGGGTGTACTCTCTAGTTGAATATTTTGCTTTTTGCTTATTACGAATAATTTGTGATGTTTTTGCCATATTAAACCTCTATCTACGTCTTTCTATTCTTTGAGGCGCCGGCTTCTTATCTCTAGTTAACAATCTCAACGCCAAAATAATAATTCCAATTGCCATTACTTGTCCAGTCATACGTTTTTCTTCCTTTCAATTTGCTTTATTAGTCTCTTACTTTTCGTCAGTGATTATTATATCACTTACATTTAATAAGTTAAACATTTTTATCAAAAAAATAGAAAGCGTTTAACACTAGTCATCAACACATATAATAGTTAGAATCTATTTAGATACTTTTACAATGAGGAGAAGAAATGAACGAAAAGTGTAAAAACAAATCGCCAGCCTTCTTATTCTTTTAAGAGAGTAAAAGTTTTTAAAGAGAAGGATGAGAATTAATTGGACGATTTAATTTCAACAAATAAAATGAAGACCATCACTTGGCCTGTTTTGACCCTAATGGCTTTATGTACAGTTATCGGTTTAGACGATATCATGTACAACTTTCAAAACCAAGGGATGCCTGTTATCACCTCTTGGATTATCATGTGTTTACTTTATGTCACACCTTATTCACTAATGGTAGGGCAACTAGGTTCTACTTTTGATAAAGAAGGCGGCGGACTTTCTTCATGGGTACGTGGTACTGACGGTGAATTCTTAGGTTACTTCACGGCTTGGACTTATTGGGCTGCTTCCATTCCTTATGCAGTTGACTCTGCCAATGAAATTATCGTTGACTTGGGTTGGGCTGTAACTGGAACTAAAGACTTCCAAGATAAGATCCCAACTTCACTGTTTGCTATTTTAACTTTTGTAGTGTTTATTGTTTTCATCATCGTCGAACACCACTTTTCTAACTCAATGGAATTTCTTTCCACGATTGGTGGTGGATTGATGATTATCATGGTTATCTTATTCGTGATTTTAGCCTTCTTCGGCTTGGTTAAATCTGGTGGCCATATGGCAACCAAAAACTTTGGCTTCCATTCAATTGTGCCTAACTTCAACTTACACTACTGGTCAACAGTTGGTATGTTGATTTACGCCATGAATGGTTGTGAATTGGTTGCACCATACGTAACCAAGATGAAAAAACCTAAAACTGATTTTCCTAAAGCCATGATTGCTTTAGCCGTAATGACTGCCTTCTTGACTATCTTAGGTTCATTTGCCTTAGGTATTTACTTCGACGCTAACCATATTCCTAATGACTTGAAGATGAATGGTGCTTACTACCTCTTTGATATGTTAGGTAAACAATTCGGCATGGGACACTTCTTACTTTACTTCTGGGCTTGGACATCATTGTTCTTCAACTGTGCTTTGGTTGCCGTCTTACTTGACGCAATGACCAGAATGTTGATTTCAGACACTGGTGACAAGTACATGCCTAAATTCTTGCGCAAAAAAGACAAGAACGGCTTACCAGTTAACGGTTATATCCTAACCGTTGCTCTTTCATCATTCATTATGATCTTAGGTATTTTCTTACCTGATATGAATGATATTTTCAATTGGTTATTAAACCTTAACTCAATTATTTCACCAGGTGTAACCTGCTGGATCTTCTACTCATTTATGCGGGTTAGAAAAAACGCCAAGAAGTATCCATCAAAATATGTTTACATTAAGAATGATAAGATTGCCTGGCTAGTTGGTCTTGCACTTTTAATCGTAACTGCTGTCGCCACTATTTTGGGCTTTGCACCACAAGATGTTAAGCAAGGAACTGGCTTATGGTGGTATGAATTAATCATTAATATCGTTGCCGTAGTTGTCTTAATTGGTTTGGGTGCTATCTTACCAGGTATTAGACGTCGTGAAGTTGAATACGGTGTTGCTTTTGATAAAGCTCAATGGATTTGGATGGGAATCTTGATTATCGGTTCAATCATCTTAGATATTTGGTTAGGTAGCACAAAATTACCGATGAGAATTGCTTTGATTGTTATCGAAGCAGTTGTTGCTTTGATTTTGACTTGGTTAGTTGGCCGAAGAAAGCCAGCTAATGCTACGAAATAATAAATTATTCTATTCAAAAAGGAAGGCACGCACCTTCCTTTTTCTTATACATATTTTTTCAAAAATTCACTTACACGACGTTGATATTCTCTAGGGTATGTCTCAAAAGAACGAGCATGTTTTGCCTTTTTAGCAATCCACAACTGTTTTGGTCCTTTAGCTGCCTTGTAGTTTGCATAAACCATTTTCGTCGGCACAAACGGATCTTTCCCACCATGAATAAACAACATTGGCTTATTGTTTTTCTCGACAGAATTAACCGCCGAAGCATCCCCTAAATAAAAGCCTAGATTTGCTTTAGCAATAACACTCAATCCATTCACAAAAAATGGACCAACTGGACCGGGCAAATGATAAATATCCTTAGCTTCATGCAAAAATTCATCCTTAACACTAGTATAGCCACAATCTTCAATATAAGCCTTAACCTGGCTCGGCATCTTAATACCACTTGCCATCATCGTCGTGGCTCCACCCATGCTGACACCGAAGATGACAATCTTCTGCTTTTTGCCTTCCTCAGCAATCAACTTTCTCACCCATTTACGCACATCATACTTTTCAGGCCAACCATAGCCAATATACTTTCCCTGACTTTGTCCATGTGCACGCGCGTCTGGCATCAACACGTTATAACCCATTTGATGGAACATTGCTGCATACGGTCCCATCGTATCCTTGTTATTGGTAAAGCCGTGCAACAAAACAACCGTCTTATCAGAATTTTTCTTCGGAATATAATTTGCATCTAGCCGATAATCACCAGTATTAGACTTAATATACCATCTCTGTTTTTTAGCATCTTCATACCAGCGCTTCTTCTCCGCTAACGGATCTTTTTTATTTTTACTCGAGTATTTATTCAAAACAGCTTTTTTACCAGGCACAAAGGCCACATTGAAAAAATATGCTTCTCCTACTCCAATGAACGCAACTAATACAGCAACGATAATTCCAATCGTCACCCAAAATCTCTTTCTGTGTTTTCTATTCAAAATGTCAACTCCTATATAAAACAGATAGAATTAATTATACGCTTTTAAATTTTATATGGTATATTGACATTTTTATCAAAATATTGCTCAGCCCTGTACACAAAACTTCTAATTTTAGAATAAAAAGATGATGAGATCTGCTGTCTCATCATCTTTTTAACTAGTATAGCTTTAATCTAAATCTGCACCATTTGAAGCAATAACTTTCTTGTACCAGTAGTAAGAATCCTTTGGCATTCTATCTAAAGTACCTTTACCTTCATCATCACGATCAACATAGATAAAACCGTAACGCTTAGACATTTGACCGGTACCAGCTGATACTTCATCAATACAGCCCCAAGTAGTATAGGCACGGACATCAACGCCATCTTAGATCGCACGATTCATTGCCTTAATGTGCATTCTAAGGTAATCAATGCGGTAATCGTCATGAATCTTACCATCATCACTAATCTTATCAACGGCACCTAGACCATTTTCAACTACCATCATTGGGATTTCGTAACGGTCATACATAACTTCAAGGTAGTATTGCAAGCCATCTGGATCAGTTGCCCAACCCCATTCTGAATACTTAAGGTATGGATTCTTAGCACCAGCGGCGAAGTTACCGCCAACCTTATCTTTTACTTCATGAGTTGTGATAACGTTGCTCATGTAGTAAGAAAAGGTGTACATATCAACTTTACCTTCCAACATATCCTTCTTATCTTGCTCAGTAATGTCTAAGTGAACATTGTGTTCTTTCCAAAGGCGCTTAGCAAATGTTGGATATTTACCCTTGCATTGTGCATCCCCACAGTAGAGAATATTTTGTTCCCACATATGACGGTTAAGCAAAATATCTTTTGGATCTGGAGTAAGTGGGTAATCAACAATACCACAGATCATGTTGCCAACTACATAATTTGGATCGATTTCATGAGCCAACTTAACTGCCCGAGCACTAGCTACGAATTGATAGTGCAATTTCTGATATACATGTTGGTATGCCTTATCATCAGTCACATTATTGCCAAAAGCACTAAGCATCAACAGGGTTGAATTGATTTCGTTAAAAGTAAGCCAGTACTTAACTAATCCCTTGTATTCTTCAAACAAAGTCTTAGCATATTTCACATACATATCGATCATTTTACGATCTTGCCAGTCATGATATTTTTCACTGAGGTAAAGTGGATCTTCATAGTGAGAAATAGTAACTAAAGGTTCAATATCATATTTTTTACATTCTTCAAATACTCTGCGATAAAAGTCAAGTCCAGCTTGATTTGGCTTTTCCTCATCACCCTTAGGGAAGATCCGAGTCCAAGCAATTGATAAACGGAAGGTTTTGAAACCCATGTCCGCAAACATCTTAATATCATCTTTGTAATGGTGATAAAAATCAATCGCCACATGGTTAGGATAATATTCATTAGGGTCAATTGCACCAACGGCACCTTTTGGAAGACCAGCACCTGGAACTCCTGGTGTTTTTTCTAACTTACCATTTAACTTGTAAGTCAACATTCTAGGTGCATCTAAGCTACCTGCAGTAGTAATATCTGTTACTGATAGGCCTTTACCATCTTCATCATATGCACCTTCGATTTGGTTAGCGGCAGTTGCTCCGCCCCATAAAAAGTTCTTTGGAAATGACATTATGATTCTCCTTTTCTGAAAGCACTTACATTAATTATAGACTAATTGGTTTGAACTTGACCAGTTGTTTTAACTTCTGCGTTACTGCCTTGCAAAGACAAAATTTCTTGACCAACTTTAACTTCACCTTGAGCTACTTGCTGTACAGATTCATATTTCTTAGAATTCGTAACAACAACTGGAGTAGTCACTTCATAGCCAGCAGCCTTAATTTCTTTAATATTAAATTTAACCAATGGATCACCTGCTTTAACCTCTTGACCTTTTTCTACTAAAGTCTTGAAGCCCTTACCTTGCAGATTAACGGTATCCATTCCAATGTGCATTAACACTTCTGCGCCATCTGTAGTGTTAAGTCCGACAGCGTGTCCTGTTGGGAAAACTAAAGCAATCTTACCATCAGCTGGGGCATGAAGCACACCTTCGCTTGGTTCAATAGCAACGCCTTCCCCCATTGCACCGCTTGAGAATACTTCATCTTTAATTTCTGACAATGGTTTTACTTCACCGTCTAATGGTGAAACTAATTTGGTTGAAGGATTTTCCTTTTCTTCACTTAAAATTGCTTGTACAGGAGCACTCTTAGTAATATTAGCTGCTTCATTAGCGGCGTCAGCAACTTTTTGTGCTTGTTTTTTATTATATTCAGCATCAACTGATTTTTTACCAAAGAGCATTTGAAGTGCAAAACCAGCTATAAATGCTACAATACCGGCAATAATTACGCCGACAATTGTTGTCATTGATCCTCCCTTAGGATTAATGTAGGCCGGAATTGCAAAGAATCCCATTGATGGCATAATGTACAATACTGAATGAAAGGCACCAATGATTGCACCTGAGACTGCACCAGCAATACAGCTTAAAACAAACGGCGTTTTTCTTGGTAATGTAATACCATAAATTGCTGGTTCAGTAACACCGAACAGTCCTGAGAAAAATGCACCAGTAGCAGTTTCTTTAAGTTTTTTGTCCTTAGTTTGACGGATAATAGCTAAAACAACACCAATTTGCGCATAACAAACCATGCAGGATAAACCTAGAATTGGGTCATAACCTAATGCGGCTAAATCTGCAGTAGTTACGGCAACGATTCCCCAGTGAACACCGAAAATAACAAGTACTTGCCAAAGAGCACCCATTAATAAACCAGCAATAATTGGACTAAAGTTGTAAACACCTGACATCACTGCACCAATTGCGTCCCCAACCCAAGTCATTACAGGACCAATTACTATAAATGCAACTGGTAAAGCAATAATCATAGTGACAACTGGAACCAAGAACATTTGAACAACTGATGGAATCCACTTTTTAGCCCAGTGCTCAATAATTGAAGCAAACCAAACGGTAAATAATACTGGTAAAACTGTAGAAGTATAATTCATCGTGATAACCGGAATGCCAAAGAAAGTCGTGTGAATCTCTGAGGCAAAAGCCGTTCCTTTAAACAATGTACCTAGAACAGTCTTACTTGCAGCTAATTGAACCATAGTTGGATAAGTTAAGGTTGCACCAATTGCTAATCCGATAAATTGATTCATGTGAAATCTACGTGCTGCAGTTACCCCTAAGAATACTGGTAAGAAGTAGAAAATACTATCACCAATTGCATATAGAATTTGGTAAGTACCTGATTTAGTAGATAGCCATCCCATTGCACCTGCTAAAACTACTAGACCTTTAATAATACCGCCAGCACTAAGTGGAGCTAGAATATCTGTAAAAATGCCTGAAATCAAAGCAACGGCTTTATCCACAAAGCTAGAATTATCTTCAACGTCATCATCAGGAACTTGTCCACCGCCATTAAAGCCGCCTTCTTTGACAACAGCATCGTAAACATCAGCAACTTCATTACCAATGACCACTTGATACTGACCACCAGCTTTAACAACGGTTACAACACCATCCGTATCTTTTAAAACATCATCGTTAGCCTTTTTTTCATCCTTTA
>LHCFR01400__coassemble_3100_pt1 | contig 7873 bp, 7 predicted proteins | sample LHCFR01400__metabat2_high_PE_023 | metagenome-assembled genome bin LHCFR01400 | reverse complement strand
ACTATAATCGAACATTAATCCTTAATTTTCCACTTGTGTTCGGCAATATATTCTGTTAAGATTAAGCCAACACAAATATCTATATATCGTCGAAATAAGGTCGACAGTCTCTACCCGGTACCGTAAACACCGGACTATAGGTGAATGAAAGTTAAGAATAATCTTAAGGACTTCTTTTACCTGTTTTAGGTAGAAGAAGTCCTTATTTCTTTCTTGAGGAGAATAATATTGAAGGAATTAGTAGATCGAATTAAACAAGATGGTGAAGTTTTACCCGGAAATGTGCTTAAAATTAATTCATTTTTGAATCACCAAGTTGATCCGCAACTAATGATGCATGTTGGTGAAGAATTTGCCCGCCTTTTTAAAGATGAAAAAGTCGATAAGGTCTTAACTTGTGAAGCATCTGGAATTGCCCCTGGCGTAATGGCAGCCTATCAACTGCACGTGCCAATGATCTTTGCCAGAAAGAAAAAGCCATCTACACTAAACGATGCAGTATATTGGGCAGATGTTTTTTCTTACACCAAGAAGGTTACTAACAAAATCTGTGTTGAAGAAAAATTCTTACACAAAGGTGAACATATTTTAATCATTGATGACTTCGTTGCCCACGGTGAAGCAGTCAAAGGCATGGTTAACATCGCCAAGCAAGCCGGCTGCGACATTGTTGGAGTTGGTGCCGTTGTTGCCAAAACTTTCCAGGGTGGTAGCGAATGGGTAGAAAAAGAAGGTCTACGTTTTGAAGCTCTAGCTAAAATCGATAGTTTTGAAAATGACCAAGTACACTTCGAGGGAGAAGAATAATTAAAAATGGCACAAAAAGAAGTTAGTCACAAAAAAGCTGCTGTCCTAGGTTTGCAACATTTGCTGGCAATGTACTCCGGTGCAGTTGCCGTTCCCCTTTTAATTGGTACGGCACTACACTTCAATAGCACACAGATGACTTACCTAGTTTCGATTGATATCTTCATGTGTGGTTTAGCCACTTTAATTCAACTATTCCGTAATAAATATTTCGGCATTGGCTTGCCAGTCGTTTTGGGCTGTGCAATTCAAGCGGTAGCTCCCTTAGAAATGATCGGGCAGAAGTTTTCAATTAACACGATGTATGGTGCCATTATCGTTGCTGGAATCTTTGTCTTTCTAATTGCTGGCTGGTTTTCAAAAATCAAAAAACTCTTCCCGCCAGTAGTTACTGGGACCTTAATTACAGTAATTGGGCTAACTTTAATTCCGGTCGCTTTCCAAAATATGGGCGGCGGAAATGCCCAAGCCAAAGACTTCGGTGATGCGAAAAATTTAATCGCTGCCTTTATTACCATCCTCATCATCATTGCCATCGAAGTCTGGACTAAAGGATTCTTACGTTCCATTTCCGTTTTAATTGGATTAATTGTTGGTACTCTAATCGCTAGCTGCATGGGGCTTGTTTCATTAAAGCCAGTTGCCGAAGCTTCTTGGTTCCATTTGCCTCAATTTTTCTACTTCGGGGTGCCAGAATTCGAATGGTCATCTTGTTTGACCATGATCATCATTGCCTTAGTTTCCTTGGTCGAATCCACTGGCGTCTTCTTTGCCATTGGTGACCTGCTCCACAAAGATATTACCGAAGAAGACCTCAAAAAAGGTTATCGTGCAGAAGGATTAGCACAAATCTTCGGTGGGCTTTTCAACACCTTCCCTTACACCACATTCTCACAAAACGTTGGCTTACTTCAATTATCCGGCATTAAGACTAAGCGTCCAATTTATTGGGCTGCTGGCTTATTAATGGCCATGGGCTTACTTCCTAAAATCGGCGCTTTAGTAACTATCATCCCTGATTCAGTCTTAGGCGGCGCTATGTTAGTCATGTTTACCATGATTGCCGTTTAAGGAATCAAAATGTTAACCAAAGTTAATTTTGAGAACAACCGCAATATTCTAATTGTCGCCATTTCAATCGGGATGGGATTGGGCGTTACTGTCTATCCTCAAATCTTCCAAACTCTCCCCCAAACCATTCAATTGTTCTTAGGCAACGGTATCGTCGTAGCCAGCATTTGTGCAACTCTGCTTAACCTATTATTCAACGGAAGAAGTGGTGCCCATAAGTAAAATACCTTTTCATTTTATAATTCCATATCATAATTTTCTATAAATATTCACGAACGACCGCTTAATGTGGTCGTTTTTCATTCTTCACCTTTTAAGCAAAATTTCTTCTATAATAGAAGTAACATAATTTTTCAACAGTGAGGAAGTCTATGCCTAACTTAAATAACCAAAATCTTGATAGCTACATCATGTTTTATGGTCGACAAAAATGTCAGCCTGATGAATTCTTTCAAGGTGACAATCTTCGTAAGAACGATATCTTTTATTACATTATTAGTGGAACTGGCAGCTTTACTTCTAGTAGACACCACGCAGTCAAATTAAAAGCTGGCGATCTTTTTTACGTCCCGCGCAATCAAACTTGTTCTTTCCAAGCTGACCATGATGAACCCTGGGAATACTTCTGGATTGGCCTAGCTGGCAACGGCGTTAATGAAAGCATCAAGGCATCAAATTTACCTAATAAAAATTTCTTGCGTCAAATTCAAAAAACTGCCTTTTATCAAACCCTAGATGACCTTTATCAATGTTTGGCGAAGAAAAAGACCTTATTAAACAATTTAAAAATTTCAGCTTTAACTTATCAACTTTTTTATCATCTAGTAAAAGACTTTCCTAACCATCCACCAGTCCGCAAAACACCTAAAAATGATCAATATCAAATCGCTATTAATTATCTTAATCAAAATTATACCGATCCTACCTGCAATATTGTCGAACTCTGTCATAGATTAGGCGTATCACGCAGCTTTCTATATGCTTTATTCAGAAAAAACACTAAATTATCACCTCAAAAGTACCTCATGCAATTGCGCATGGAAGCCGCTAAAAAAGAATTAACTAATACCACACACAATCTAAAGCAAATTGCCAAAAAAGTCGGCTACGGCGATGAATTTACCTTCTCCAAGGCATTTAAACGCTATAGCGGTGTTAGTCCAAATGCCTTTCGGGGAAATTAATTATATTCTTTGGCTTATCGGATTATTTTTGCATACAATATTATTAGGAAATAATTTAAACATAATAAAAGTAAAGGACTGATCCAATGAAACAAACAGAATGTACTACTATTTTAGTTGGTAAAAAAGCAACTATTGATGGCTCTACGATGATCGCTCGTAGTGAAGACGGTGGTCGCGTCATCATCCCTGAAGGCTTTAAAGCTGTTAACCCAGCTGACCAACCTAAGCACTACACTAGTGTAATTTCTAAACAAAAGATTGACGACGCAGATTTGGCTGAAACTCCACTGCGCTATACCTCAGCACCTGATGTTTCAGGTAAAAATGGTGTTTGGGGTGCTGCTGGTATCAACGCTGATAACGTTGCAATGACCGCTACTGAAACTATTACTACTAATTCACGTATTCAAGGCGTAGACCCATTGCTTGACCCAAGTGAAGGTGGTCTTGGTGAAGAAGATTTCGTTACTTTGACCTTGCCATACTTGCACTCGGCTTTTGATGGCGTTAAGCGCGTTGGCTACTTGGTAGAAAAATACGGTACTTACGAAATGAACGGCATGGCCTTTTCTGACAAGGACAATATTTGGTACCTTGAAACTATCGGTGGTCATCATTGGATTGCACGCCGTATCCCAGATGATGCATATGTTATTGCACCAAACCGTTTGAATATTGATACTTTCGACTTCAACGATTCTGATAATTTTGCTTGTTCAGCAGACCTAAAGGATTTAATCGAAGAATATCACTTGAATCCAGACCGTGAAGGCTACAACATGCGCCACATCTTTGGTTCTTCAACTATTAAGGATGCTCACTACAATAATCCTCGTGCTTGGTATATTCACAACTATTTCGATCCAGACTTTGGTGGCACTCCAGCAGATCAAGATCAACCTTTTATCTGCCATGCTAATCGTTTGATCTCAATAGAAGATATTAAGTGGGCTGAAAGTTCACACTACCAAGACACTCCTTACGATGCTTATGGCGATCAAGGTACTCCTGAACAAAAGAAGACCTTCCGTCCTATCGGTATTAACAGAAACTTTGAAACCCATATTTTGCAAATTCGTAATGATGTTCCTGCAGAAATTGCAGGTGTACAATGGTTAGCCTTTGGTCCTAACACCTTTAACTCAATGGTGCCATTCTACACTAATGTAACTACTACCCCTGAAGCTTGGCAAACCACTCCTAAATTTAACTTGAGCAAGATTTTCTGGCTTAACAAGTTAACTGCTCAATTAGGCGATACCAACTACCGTGTTTACGGTGAACTTGAAGATGCCTTTGAACAAAAGAGTTTAGCACAATGTCACAAGATCCAACATGATACTGACAAAGAAGCAAAGAACCTTTCAGGTAAGGAATTACAAGACAAGTTAATTGCTGCTAACCAAAAGATGTCTGATACAGTTTATAACAACACTGTTGAACTGCTTGGCCAAATGGTTGACGAAGGTCATGGTTTAATGACTTTGAAATACGACTTGCTTGATTAATAAATAAAGCAAAAAAATAAACCACATGGAATTCACATCCCATGTGGTTTTTCATTACCTTAAATTCAACTCGTAAGCTATTCTACTTGAATCAACCGGATCTTCAGTTACTTGAATAATCCCTCGTTCAATAAAATTATGACTAACTGCAATGTGCTGGACAATTTTATTTTTCCGGCTTGTATCAATTCTAAAATTGTGAATTCCTTGTGCATAAGTTAGAGAAATAATATTGCTCAAGAAAAATTGACTCAAATGCATTCCTCTAAACTTACTAGAAACTGCAATGCGGTGAATTGTTGCATAGGTGTCCACATTATTTTCCCACTTGCCTTCAATATCCGCATAAGTCGGTTCATCACCAATTACCACTGCCGCATAACCTGCAACTTCATTATCCACAGTTAATACCCAAGCACACCCATTTTTAATATCATCTTCTACAGTTGCTCGATTAGGGTAGCCACTTTGCCACTGCGATGAGCCACTTTCCTTTAAAAAAGAAATCGCATCATTTAAAATTTGCACAATTTTATCCACATCTGAATTTTGTGCACGTCTTGTAAAAATTAAACTCATTTGTTCACCTACAAATCGACATATCATTACAAAAACCACACGGAGATTTTCCATGTGGTTTTTATTTACTAAATATTATCTAAAATACCCGGTACAGCAGGATCATCCTTGATAGTTACATCAGCTCCAAGTTGACGCAGCTTTTCTTGGACCCGATCATAACCACGCAAGATATTACCAGCCTTGTCGATCGTTGTTGTACCATCAGCCATCAGGCCTGCAATCATCAGACAGGCACCTGCCCGAATCTCACCTGCAGTTACTTCCGCACCATGAAACTGCTTAGTTGGATGGGCCAAAATAATATTATCTTCAACTTTAATATTGGCTCCCATCTTTTGCAACTGAGCAATATGACCAATCCGTTTAGGATAAATATTATCGATTACTACACCTTCACCGCTTTTAGCAGTTAATAAAAGTGGTGTAATTGGTTGCTGTAAATCTGTCGCAAAACCAGGATAAACATCTGTCTTCACCTGGACCATTTTTAGGTCGCCCGCTGGGTAAACATACAAAGAATCTTCATCTGAATCGATTACTACACCCATTTCTTCAACTTTAGCCAGGTATGAATCAAGGTGTTCTTCGATAATATTATGAATGCGAATGCCATTACCAATACAGGCAGCTAAAGCAACATAAGTCCCTGCTTCAATTCTGTCTGGAATAATCGTATGAGGAATCTGTGCTTTAAGCTGCTCCACCCCTTCAATTCGAATAGAGTCAGTACCAGCACCACGAATAACTGCCCCCATATTGTTCAAGAAGGTAGCTAAATCAATAATTTCCGGTTCCTTTGCGGCATTTTCGATTATAGTCTGGCCCTGTGCTGTCACACTAGCCATAATAATATTCATCGTTGCCCCAACTGATGGCATCTTTAAATGAATTTTTGCTCCATGCAAACCATCTTCTGGTGCAGTAATTATAATTTGATCATTTTCATTTTTTACGCTAGCGCCTAAGGCTTCAAAGCCCTTAATATGTTGGTCAATCGGACGTGGCCCAATATCGTCACCACCAGGGAAGCCCACTACTGCCTTGCCAAAGCGACCAAGTAGCGCACCCATAAAGTAATATGAAGCGCGCAAACTCTTAATCTTACCAGCTGGCAACGGACTCATTTTGATATCAGTTGGATCTATTCTTAAAGTGGTTTCACCGAAATCACAATGTACATCCATCTCACTTAACAAGTCCATCAAGTTAACCACATCAGCTATTCTTGGGACGCCTTCCAAGGTCACTGGTGTTCTTGATAAAATTGATGCCGGAATAAGAGCAACTGTTGAGTTCTTAGCTCCACCGATCCAAACATCACCCTGCAGGGGCTTTCCACCATGAATTATCATCTGCTTCATTGGCGAAAACAAATCCTTTTCTACTTTCAATTAATCATAATAATGTTAAAGGATATTTACAAAAAAAACAAGAGCTGAGGTCTCTCAGTTCTTGTTTTCTTAAGATTTTGTATAATCAAACTTTAATCACTTTAAAATTCTTGTGCTGGAAGACCACTAGCTGCACCAATAAATGACTTAAATAAGCCTTCTGGACGTTGTGGACGACTCAAAAATTCTGGGTGATATTGTGCTGCAATAAAGAATTTTTTCTTTGGTAATTCGATAATTTCAACTAAGCGGTTATCTGGTGAAACGCCTGAGAAGACCATGCCTGCATCTTCAAAGGCTTCACGGTATTCATTATTGAATTCAAAACGGTGACGGTGACGTTCTTGAATAACATCTTGATCATCGTAAGCCGCACGAGTCTTAGTTCCCTTCTTAAGAGTAGCTGGGTAAATACCTAATCGCAAAGTACCACCAATATTTTCTTCATCACGCTTATCAGCCATAATATCAATGATATTATTCTTACAGTTTGGTTCTGCTTCAGCAGAGTTAGCGTCTTCAAGATTTAACACGTCACGTGCAAATTCAACACTAGCCATCTGCATCCCCAAACAAATACCTAAGAATGGGATGTCATGTTCACGAGCATACTTAATTGCAGTAATCATTCCTTCAAGACCACGAGTACCAAAACCACCAGGGACAATCAAACCATCTGAATCCTTCATGATTTCTGCAATATTATCTTCAGTTACGTCTTCAGCTTGTACCTTATCAACATCAATCTTAGTGTTGTAAAGATAACCAGCATGTTGCAAAGCATCAGTAACTGAAATATAAGCGTCTTCAAGCTCTACATACTTACCAACCAAGGTAATCTTAGTATGATGCTTCAAGGTCTTAGCACGCTCATCAAGCTTCTTCCAAGCTTCCATGTCAGCTTCTGGCTTTGGACTCTCTAAGTGTAAGAAATCACAGACTTTTTGATCCATGCCTTGCTTTTGGAAGTTCAAAGGCACATCGAATAATGAAGGAGCATCAATTGATTCAATAATTCGATCAACAGGCACGTCTGTAAAAGTAGAAATCTTGTCTTTGTGTTCTTGGTCAATTGGTTGTTCAGCACGAAGCACTAACATATTTGGTTGAATACCAATACTACGAAGCTCAGCAACTGAGTGTTGTGTTGGCTTAGTCTTCATTTCATGAGCAGCGTGAAGAAGTGGAACCAAAGTACAGTGAATGTACATTACATTTTCTGGACCAACTTCACGGCGCATTTGACGAATAGCTTCCATGAATGGAGTTGATTCGATATCCCCAACAGTACCACCAATTTCAGAAATAATTACATCTGAATCAGTAG
>LHCFR01400__coassemble_1599_pt1 | contig 13628 bp, 7 predicted proteins | sample LHCFR01400__metabat2_high_PE_023 | metagenome-assembled genome bin LHCFR01400 | reverse complement strand
ATCTTCTTTTGTTTTTGGTATAGGTCTTCGACTTTTTGAATAGAAACTTTTGTTCATTTTTTATTGACAGTCAGAACATACGTTTATATAATTATGGCTATCAAAACAAATGTGCGATTAATAATATATCATCGCAGTGAAAAGTTGTAAATCGGAAATATTAAAAGGAGTAAAAATGAAAAAAAGTTTGGAGCCGGTGAGAAAGCGGGGCAAGATTGGACAAACAGCATTGTTTGCATATTTGCAAAAAAATCGGAAGAGTTCCAGTTATGCGGATACAGTTAATCTGATTACACAATACGTTGAAATGGGAATTTTAGTGCCTGTTAAAGCCCAAGGTTTTACACCAAATAAAGCAAAACTATTTAAGTATTATTTCTACAATGAAATTATTTCAACTGATTTGATCGAAAAAATTAATAGCTTTAATCAGTTAGATATTAGTTGGTATCTTGAGCCTAAACAGGGGAAGAAAAATGATTTTTTAGAACCAGATAATTGGCATCAGGAATTTTTTAAGGATTACCATTTGTTAAAAAAGCTAGATACATTTTTGATAAAACACGCATCTAAAATGGAAAGAGCAGTATCGATCAATGAGCGAAGTTTAGAGATTTTTGGTGAAGAAAAAGTATTTGAAAAGAAAAATGGAACTTCGATCCTAAAACGATGCAATATTGATCGTGCTCAGCTGAATATGTATGAAACATATGAGTTTACCAATTTTATTCCTTTAACTGAGCAAGGAAATAATTTCGTGATGATTGAAAATGAAGATCCAATGTTTGATCTGGTAAAGGCATATCATGAGCAAAAGAAAACTAAGTTTATGAATTTGTTGATTAATTCGCTGATTTATCAAGGCGGGCATTCCTTAGTAGCATCACTTAATAATCCAATGGCTAAATATTATTTGCCAGCCCAATTTAAGGCAGGAAATAAATTATATATTGGTGATTTGGATGGAGCAGGAATCAATATTTTCTTAAGTGTGCGAGATCATACCCCATATCATGATGTGAAACCTTGGGTAGCAGTTTATGAAAAGATGTTAGATAAGGCATTTAGCGAAAATAGTGTTTCTCGGCTAGATAAAAATAAAAAACGAAATAAGGTGAAAGCCACGGAATTAATGGATTTCTTGCAATATTTTTCGCCAAAATATCAAAAAATGATTCAACGACTATTTGCAAATAATTGCTATATACCGCAAGAGATTTTAAATTACAGTGATTATTAGGTGAAAAATATGGATAACAATGACTTAAATTATTTGAGAGAAGCCACAATTCAGCGAAGTGAGAATTTACAAACTAATAATTTATTACTTGAAACAATTAGTCGATCTAAAGTTCTGCTTAATAGATTCTTTGTAGACGATGTTGACAAAGAAAATGAAAATCAGCGTAATGTTCTGCAAGTAATGCACTTTTTGAGTATTTGCTGGAGTTTGCAGTTATCTTCGTCTGATAATTTGTTTGAAATAGATGATATTGTAGATACGTATTTAGATTTCTTTGCTGAAAATCCAGCACAAAGAGTACATTTTAATCTTCAAGGATCAAAAAATGACGTAAAACAAAAACTAAGTGAGTATGCAACGCTCATTATTACGTCGATTTTAGTTCCTCGAAGTCAAGATACTAATATTGCATTACAAACTTTGACCTTTGATGCGAATTTTAATTATCGAAAACATAGTGTACAGCTGATCCAAACAGTAGATTTAACTCACGGAAGAATAGGTTATCGCTTGCCGCTTAACTTGCAGATCTTTTTGGCTCACTATTATGAAGCAATTAAGGATAAAAAAGCAGGAATTAATTTTGATATCTTGTTTAGTAATATTCATCTAGATCATTTGCATCCCGAAAATACTTATACTGAAATTAGAAAAAGTGAAAACATGTTACTTCTACATCATAGTAATGTGATGGCTGCTTCAAAGAAAACTAGGCAACGACTGAGTGCTAAATCGGCAAAAGAATATAATAAATTGCACACTACTTGGAGTAAAGTTCTAAAAGATCTCAAAGCTAGGACAGATAAAGGAATAAATAATCTCAAGAACCAAATTAAGCAAAATAAAATCCAGCTTAATTACAACGATGAAGAGAATGAACGTAAGGTTAAGCTATATACCAAGTGCTGGGAAGCATATGAACATTTTAGACAGACTGTTTCCAATTTGCTTCGAGAGACAATTGAAGATGCAAATAAGACTGAGGATATTGACTTTCATTTTACGTATAGTTGGAATATGAAACATACTAACCTAGTGTTGGATCATGAATCGACGGATTCACGATCTGGCACTTTTTATTTTGTCTAAAATAGAAAGTGAAGATAAAGCAAATCAAGTCTTCAGCTTTTTAGACACTTGATGTCGTAAAAGAAACGGACTGCTTTACCACCTATTCTTAAGTCTCTTCGAAGTCTGTGGGCACTTAGATGCCGTGTTTAGAAAATTAGAATTAATAGGTTGATAAAGAGGTTTATCTTCACAGCGGAGGTTATATTATGGAATCACAAATTATTTTCGGTATTGATGTTAGCAGTAAATCTTCCACAGTTTGTGTGGTTAATGACCGGATCAAACAAGGCGAATCTTTTAGAATCTCTAATGATTCCTTTGGCTATCAAAAACTTTATGAGCAACTGAACCAATATTTGATAACTCCTTTAGTTGTTTTCGAAGCTACTGGTGTTTATTCTCTAAGCCTGCAAGCTTTCTTAGAGGATTATCATATTAAGTATTTGAAGCTTAATCCGCTTAAAGCGAAAAAGCTAATGGACAATAATTTACGCCATAATAAAACTGATAAGGTAGATGCTTATCGCCTGGCTTTAATTCAATTTAATGCCCCGCAAAAGCTGCGTGATCCACAGCCCAGAGAGTATCATGAACTTCAGAATGCCAGTCGCTATTATGAAGAACTTACTAGGAGTATAGTTACTACTAAAAATCAATTGCACCGCAACCTCCAATCCACTTTCCCACAAATTGAAGAAATACTGTCTCATCCATCTGGCAGAATTTATTGGGCGCTTGTTAGTCTTTTCCCACATGCTGGATATGTTCTAGAAAAGAATGAGACACAGGTAACTCAAATGCTTAATTCTATTTCTGGAATAGGACAACAAAGGGCACGGTACTTAACCACAAGATTATACGCTTTTGCTAGAGAAGCTTATCCTTATGATTCCAAAGATAGTATTATCGTTAGAGCTATTCAAAGGAACATTTCTAATTTATTTTCACTCCAGCAAGAACGCGACTATGTAATTAACTACATGGAAAAGCTGGCTAAAGCAGTAAACGCTCGTGCTTTATCCATCTATTTGAGTATCCCAGGGGTTGCTAGAATTACAGCAGTGAGATTAGTAGCAGAGCTCGGTGATCTAAGACGGTTTAGCACTTCAGCTCAAATTGATGCGTTTGTTGGCATTGATCCAGGAAGGTACCAATCTGGTGAAAAAGACAGTTCTCTTGGCATTACCAAGCATGGCAATCATATTGCCAGAAAAATACTTTATCGAGTTATTACTCAAATGGAGACGGTAAAGGCTACGCAGCCTTGCCATATAACTGATTATTATGACAAGAAAAAACGATCTTCAAATAGCCAAGGCTATAAGAAAATCGCCATTGCATCAGTCCATAAACTGATACGCACAATGTTTGCTCTTATCAAACATGATCAATTATATGATTACAACATAGCCACCGAAAATAAAAGACTTTAGCTGAAATCAAATAATCAACTTAAGTATAAGCAACCTATGGAAAAACTACAAGTATTCATAGGCTTATTTGTGGTACTTTCGCTTTTTCTTAAATTTAAACTCTTATTTGCTTTAACCTTATTCGCATCATTAAAACAAGTAAATTTATTTTCTTAAATCATTGATAATACTTGACTTTGGGTAGAAAAAAGCTGACAGAATTATTTGATATGACTGATCCATATCAGGCTTTAAGTAGGATTCCACTACTTGATCCAATTATCAAGATGAAAAAAGAAAAGGTCTTTAATCCAGAAATTCTAGAATTTCCGCTCTTTCCGCTTAAAAAGAAAACACGAATTTCAAAAGAAAATCAAATAGCCTTGTTAACTGAGAAAGATAAACAATTAGTCAAAGAAAGAGTAGCACAGCAAAAGGCAGAATATCTCTCACTATTGAAACACTTTTTTGAAATTATGAAGGAAAGATTATTAGAGAATGATGCACAAAAAATATCTCAGTTGATTAAATCAAACACACAACTTGAGCAACTTTACTATAGAGATTTTCAATTTTTTAATCAGCTGTTTCAAATTCTGGGCGAAAATCCATTTATTAAAACTAATGGATATTCTAGTCCCAAAATTAGTTTAAACGAAGTTGAATTAGATATTAATACAGTAAAAATGTGTCTGAATCAAGTAAGTAATAAAGAGCGATTATCATTTTCATTTACTTTTACTGATAAAAAAATAATTGAGCAACAGCATTGTATGACCGACTTGTTATGTCGTATTAGAAAGGATTAAGTCAAGATGACCATTCGAAAAAATTTAATTAATGCTACTATTCTCTATGATTACTTGTTGAGAAAAGGTGAACTTTCTTTGTCAACAAATAATAATGCTTTAACTGAGGCAGTTCTAGCTTACTCTAGTGGAGAAATTGGTGAACTATCTACTAAAACTATCCTGCATATCATGGCTGAAGAAAGTAATCATGTTATCGAATCTGTTCATGACGGCGATGAAGAAGCATTAGTATTGTTAACTAATGTTTGTAACGGAAGAACTGTCACAACTAATGAAAATATTGAAAAACTTTCTTGGTACAACAAAGGAAAAGATACAAATGCAGACAATAGCTATAAGTTGATTTATAAATTCGCTTTGCTGAACCTTATTCAATTAGTTTTCATGAACACCGAAAATGATGAACTTGCACGTCAGACTATAACTTATAGTAGGTGGGAAGAAAGTCTCAGTAAACTGCTTCAAGATTACGACGATAGTTTTGGGGATAAAGATAATTGCTTGCGGGATGCAAATATTATTTTTAAACGGATGATTGAAGAAAAAGAGCGCGTTCAATCCGTTAAGAGCAGTAAAACTTTTTTGATTAGAAATTTAGTTAAAAAGATTTTAGAACCTAGTCATCTTGTAGTGTATGAAAGTAAAGCTGAATTAATCCAACCAACACTACTTTTTAAAGGGTATATGACTTATATCCTAAGTACGCGGGATGATTCTGTATCTGAATGGACAGAAAGAACGATTCAGTTAGAAATGAAAGAAATTAGTGGGGACTTGAAAAATGAGCAAATTAAATAGTTTTGGCTTTTGTAATGTAAAGTTTAAAGGCAATGGTGGAAATTACATTCACCTTAATGATCTGGTAGTTAGTCCTAATGGGAAAGCAGCGATTGTTTATGGAAAAAACCAAACTGGAAAAACCAGCATGTTAACGATTCTAGCTTCTTTCTTCAATCCAATTGGTCATAAAAGAAGTATCAACGGAAAACGATTAGAATATTATTTTAGAAGCAATCAGGAAATACCTGGTTTGGTTTTTATTGATCTAATTGGAGAAATTGAAAGTGATCATACTTTGATTGCACAGTGGTTTACATATACTGGCGATCCTACAAGACCCAATTTGTCTATGAATAGTGATGATCTGCTTAATCGCTATGCTGTGGTTATTAACTATAATGCCAAGGAAAATATAGCGCCCACTTCTGGTAATATAGAATTATTAAAAAAATTAGGATTAATTAAGTACGATGATTCACTTAAATATTATGTTCCTCTCAAGCAAGAAAATATTAAACAAGCTTTACTTAATAATGCTAAAAATCTTAACGACTTTAACTTACAAGCTGCATTAGTTTTCTGTAATCGACTAAATAGTTCAACTTACTCAAATTATAAACAGCAATATGAACAACGGGCAGTGGCTCATATGAATTTTACTGTGTGGAGATCATTATTAATGCCAATTCTGAAGATGGAAGGAGGTATTAATGCAAACTTCGTTGATAAGAATGGTCGCACTAAATCTTCTGGTCAACTTATAAGCGGTTTAATATTACCACAAATTAATACACACAATAATAATCAAGAGGCATTAAATAAGTTTTACCAGACTACTACGGGTGCACTAGTTTATAAGCATAATAATGAAGACAGTATTAAAAAGTGTGAAGTATATTCTGAAATTAGAGATCAGTTAAAACAATTGAATACCGATAAGTATATTAACAGTCTTAATAAAATTTTGATTGATCATAATCGAATTGTACAAACGCGAGCAAATTTAATTAGTGAGAAATTAACTAAGGAGGAGACAATTGTAGAATTACAGCAAAAATTAAGTCAACTTAAAAAGTCACTTGAAGTTGCTGAATATCAAAAATTGCTTGCTCGGGTTAGTGAGTGTCAAAAAGAATGTGAAGCAAATAATTCTGCAGCCCTTGATAAAAAAGATAAGGTTGAAAAAATGTGGAATCATTTGATCAGATCTTGTGCAATTCATTTACAAGCGATTGTAAATAGAAATAATAAAGTAATTGCTGCTCAACAAAGTAATATTCAGAATTATGAGAGAGAAGCAAAAGATAATACCGAAGATAGAAACAATGAACAGCTTATTGCTGCTTATCGTTTTTATTTGAAGACTTATTATAATCAAAAAATTGACCATTTTAAAAAATATGAGTCTAAAATTACTGAAGAGATTCAAAAAACTAAAAATAAGGTAGAAAATCTGAGGTCTCACGAAGAAAATTCTCGATCTACTTTAGAAAAGATACATGATACAGTTTCTAAACTTGATTCTGAAATTACAGCATTCAGTCAAAAGAAAATTGAATTGTTGCGTCAATATAATGTTGCTGACTTAAATGAAATCAAAGTTAAGCAAGTAAATGCTAAAAACAAAATTGAATATATTTTGCAAGGAGCTAGACAAACTAAAGAACAACTTAAATATGATATTGATTTGAATGAAAAAAGTCAAAGTGAAACTCAGGAAAGACAGCTTCAATTACGAGAACAAGAAATTAATGCAAGAAATAATGTAAAGCAACTTCAAGATCAAAGGACTAAAATTGAAGAATTTATTCAATTTTTAAGATTAAATGATGGAATTGATCAGCAAACTTTTCTTGGTGTAATTCAAAATAAAACATCAGACGCTGATAGTATTCGAGATCAGGCGACAATGAACATTGCAAATCTAAATAATCAGCTGCAAATGCTTGAAACTGGTCAAATTCCATTGCCTGAGGTAATTAAGTCATTCATTGAGAAAAATCAGATCAATTATCAAACAGGTTTGCAGTTTCTAGAAAGTATTTCAGAAGAAAGACAGCAGAAATTGCGAAAACTTATGCCTTTATTACCATATTCAATTCTACTTGCGAAAGAAGATTATCAAAAAATAAATAAAGAATTTCACGAATTATCTAGTTTAATTGAACCAATTGTTTTTTATGTTAATGAAGATGAAATTGAATCGGCTACGTTTGGTGGAAATAATGTTTCAATTGTTAATTGCCCAAATTTTTCAAAAATTCATGATTTAGAAAATTTACAGCAAGATATTCGTAAAAAGATTGGCTATGAACAAGAGAAAAAAGATCGATATGTTACCTTGGCCAATAAGTATAATACAATTCTTCATGTAGTAAAGAACGATTTTATTTCTCGTGAAGAATTAGTTAATGAAAAAGCAAAATCATCTAATCTTAGTCAACTATCTAAAGAATGTAAAATAGAGTTAAAAAGATTACAAGAAAAATATGTTGAATTAGAGCAACAATTTCAGAAGAACGAACAAAAAATTAAGACAGCTGAAAATGATTATAAGAATTATCAAGAGTCAATTTTAAAGTTAGATGAATACTTGGATAAAGAACAAATTATCAATAATAGAACTAAACCAAAACTGAAAGATCTACAAAATCGAGAAGTTAAAATAAAAGATAGATTAGCAGATACCAGTAAGAAAATTAATGAATTTCAACAAAAAATCGTTGACTATGTAGAACAATTAGGAAAAATTTCTAATCAATTGAGAAATGAAGAGTTAAATGAAGCTGAGTATCATGATGCATTCTGTCCTAGTTTTGAATTACAAAATTCAAGATTGATTAATGATGATAGAGACGCAGATCAATTGAAGAAAGACATTTTACGATTAGAAAATGATCTTTCTGAGAATGCTGCTCTACAACAAGTAAGAATTCAAGAATGTCGAAATAAAATAGACCTAGCTGAATCTGAAATTAAAGCGACCAAAGAAAAAATTCTAGTAATTTTAAACGAGCAGAGTTTAGAATCAGTGGAAAAATGTTTAGTTGAATCTAAAGAATTAGAATTTTTTGATGATACACAATCTAATAAAGAAATACAAAGTTGTCGGAATTCACTTTCTAAATTAAATGAAGAATTAGAAAAAATGCAGTTTAGAGTTGAAAAGTCCCGGAAAGAATATAACGATGCCAAAGAAGACCAAGAATTGGCGTTAGCTAAAAATGAAAATTTAGCAAAAGTTTCTATTCTGAAAGATTCTGTATCGATTATCGAATCAAAAATAGTTAAATTTCGAAGAGAATATAATGAGCAAGAAAAACGTATTCAAAATATCGAAGTTTCCCGTCAGCGGCTATATCATTTCTGTAATGATAATCAAATTAAAGATTCTGAACTAGGAAACTTGATAGAAGACCATAGGGTTGAATTAAAAGATATTGATGAAATTAATGAGATAATTGGTGTTCTTAGGAGACTAAAAAAGGAAAAGTCAGATTTAATAACTCAAATCATAAAGGAACGGGATTCTAGCTTTGAACGTATTGCCACTTCTTTAAAAGATGACGCTGTTAATTTTAAAGAGAAAATTTCAGAGTTAAAAGAAACTATTAAAGATGATTTAAGTAATTTTTTTGATTCAACTAATATTATTGCGGGTGTAAATTCAGAATATTTGGCTTGTTTAAACAGCTTACTCTCATTTATAGAAGGAAAGATAGAACTAAAACAGGCTGCTAGAAAGCACTATCAAAATGATCTTAATGCAATTGCTATGTGTTATTACGATATTTTAGTTGGTCTAAAGGAGGGACTAGATGAAATTGAAACTAGTTCTAGAGTTAATGTAGGACATGGAATCAATAGTAAAAAAGCATTGGTTCGTTTCCGTGGAATATATGGAAAAGACTTGACTGATGAAAACGTAAAAGTACAGATTATTAATATTTTGAAAACTAGGATTGATCAAATTAGTCTTACGATTGATTACAATGCTAATAACATTTCACAACAACTTAAAAAGAAAATTAGTCTGTCAACACTGTTTGAATGGGCATTTAGGTCAGTTGATAATATCAAACTTGAATTGCTAAATGTAAATGTTTTAAATGTACAATCTAGAGTCTCATATGATATGTGGAACGGTCAATTACAAGTATCTAAATCAGGCGGAGCTTGGATTGCTAGTGGAATGCTGCTAATTATCTCTTTGATGAAATATTTGTCTAGCAATAATGAAAGCCTTTGGGAAGATAGTGCATTTTTATTAGTTGATAATTTATTGTCCACGGTTAATGACAAGGGTACAATTGGTCCAGCACTCGATTTTGCAAAAGAAATTGGAATTCAAATTGTGACATTTACTGATCACCCTAATTCAGAATTGAGTGAGACATTTGATTATTCAGTAGCTTTGGCAAGTTTTGAAAATCAAGGATTAGCAAGTATTAATTTACAATCTATTAGGCTTCCAGATAGTTCAGATGTGATGGTTATGGTTAATTATATTGATGAAAAGACTGACTTAAACATTTAGAAGTGGAAAAGAAGTGGAATGAGCGTTTGGAATGTATATATTGATGAGACTTATTTTGATAATATTCAACAGGCAAGAATTATCACTTCTTTCTTTGCTATCGATGCCAATGAATCTAAGGAAGTAATTGAAAAATATCAAAAGAAGATAATTAAAAAAGCAAAAAAAGAAGTAAAAAGTTTAAGAGCTAGTAATAATAAAATAATTGATGCACTAAAAATAGCGTCTAATTATAATCACATCTATTTGGTAAATAATTCTAATGATTATCATTATGCTGATGGCTATTCTGAAGAAATAAAAATGGCAGGTGTGATAGAAGCATATGCCTATCCTCTTAAGCGCATACTTCAATTAATAAGATCTAAATCTCCAAATGATCATGAAATTTTTGAATTACGTGTGTTTGTTGATCAACAGACATATTTGAGTTCGAGAGAGCAGTTAATTGAGATTTTTAAATTTTTGATTAAAGATTTTTTAGATGAACAGGATTTTATAGGAACTTATAGTGTAAAGTTTGTCGACTCTAAAAAATATATTGGCGTTCAAATAGCAGATATGTTAGCTGGAGCAGCACGGCGTAAACTTTTAACTAACGCGAGTGTTTTGTATTATTCCATTGATAATGAGTATGATTGTCGTAAAGATGAAAGCTTCTTAAAATGTTTCGGATTATTGAATTTATGGCGAGAACAATGTGTTCAAGATTCTAAAAGTTTGTCATTTTTACAGAAAAAAATCACTTTTTTGACTAGAGAAATCGAAAAAATTGTATATAATGAAGCATCATTATATTACGTTACACCAATTATCAATTCAGCTCGTCTTTTAAATAAGGCATTAAGCAAAGATTTTAAGAACTTTCAAATTTTGGGTAGAAAAATTGGTAGCGAGAAAAAGCGTCGTAACTTTTTCATTATTTTTTTGAATAATTTAACAAAGGCAAGGCAAAATGTGGACAAAATACAAGTTAGCAATGTAAAAACAGCAATGGATCAAATCGAGCAATTAATGGATAAAATTGCTGAACGAAAATTATATTTGAATGATAAGAACCTTGAGCAATCTATCTGGATTCTTTTAGATAATTTGAATTTATTAAAATTATTCTTAGTTACTGAAACTGATTATGGTCAATTTTTTATAAAGCTACGAAAGTTAAATGAAAAATTTAAAGGCATTTCCAAACCATATCATCATATGTCTAAAAAAACACATACTGTTAATCAAATGAGAAGAGCAATTAATGCTGTGATTGCTAATATAATTGATGCAAATAATTTGAAATTGAAGGATTTGCAGGATGATCAGATTATTCAGATATATGTTGAAGCCAGTGCGCTAAATCAAAATTGGTTAAAGCTTACTGGTAACGAGGGGGTAAGGTATCGAAAACACAAAAATCAGTCGGAGTTTATTCAATTGAGTTTAGATATTTAGACATTGCTTACATGTGTTGAGAAATGGATCTTCTTAAAAGTAATGAAAAATGTTATGATTTGAATTGAGGATCATTGATATAATGGGATTTGTTTAGTATTCTCCACGTGTGTGGAGGTGATCTCACTAAACAGTCTGACCCTAATAGCAAGATACCAGGAAAAGACCGCTAGTATTCTCCACATATGTTGGAAGCATTTTAAAATCAGGCTTGATCTAACTTACAAACATCGTTATACTAAAGAAAGTGTTGCATCGAGAATCCTTGTTCACGATGCCCGATCAACAGAAATTCATAGCAATCCTCTTAAAGGCGACTCGCTTTTAGGAGGATTTGTTTTTTATTCTAAAACAAAAAAATGACAAATTATTCTTGATCGTCCACAATAAGGAAAACAAGATATTAAAAATAGGGAGGCGTAATTATGAAAAATGTAAAGAACATTATTATTGGTTTTGGTAAAGGTGAGAAGACTCTAGCTAAATTTTTAGCGCAAAAAGGTGAAGAAGTCTTAGTTGTTGAGAAGTCAGATAAGATGTATGGTGGAACTTGTATTAATATTGCATGTTTGCCATCTAAGCGTTTAATTATCGAAGCTGGTAATGGCGTTGATTTTGTTGACGCGGTCAATGGCAAAAATGATATGACTTCAATGCTACGGAACAAGAATTATCATATGTTAGCAGATGAAGAGAATGTTACCGTACTTGACGGCACCGCTAAGTTTATGAATAATCATGAAATTGCAGTAACCACGGTAAATGGTCAAATCGAAGAATTTCATGGTGACAGAATTTTTATCAATACTGGTGCTTTGCCTGTTATGTTGCCAATTCCTGGTTTAATGGAAAGTAATGCTATTCTTGATTCGACTGCTGCAATGGATCAAACAAATTTACCTAAAAAACTAGTGATTATTGGTGCTGGTTACATTGGTCTAGAATTTGCATCGATGTTTGCAGAATATGGCTCAGAAGTAACTGTGCTTGATTTACATGATAACTTTTTACCACGTGAAGACGATGACATTGCGGTCGAGATAAAGCATGATCTTGAAAATAGTGGCGTGAAATTTGAGTTAGGCGTGAAGATCAGTAGAATAGATGACCATACTGTTTACTATGAAAAAGATGGCGTGACTACAACAACAGTTGCTGATAGAATTTTAGTAGCCACAGGAAGAAAACCAAATACTGAAGATCTTGGAATAGAAAATACTGATATTGAATTGACTGATCGTGGCACAATTATGGTTGATGATTATCTAAGAACTAACGTCGAAAATGTTTGGGCAATTGGTGATGTCAAAGGCGGTCCGCAATTTACCTATATTTCACTTGATGATTTTCGGATTATCAAGGATCAATTATATGGGGATGCTCAAAGAAGAGTCAGTGATCGAATCAATGTACCATACAGTGTATTCATTACGCCGACATTATCTCGCGTTGGCTTGAATGAAAAGGAAGCAAAATCCGAAAATATCAAATATGAATTAAAGAAACTGCCAGTAACTGCAATTCCTAAGGCTCAAGTATTGAAGGATCCACGCAGTTTATTTAAAGCATTAATTAATCCTGCAAACAACCAAATTCTTGGCGTCACTCTTTATGGTGCCGAATCTTATGAGCTAATTAATCAAATTAGTATGGCAATGAAAATGAAGATTCCAGCAAATATTTTGCGTGATCAAATCTATACTCACCCAACAATGAGCGAAAGTTTTAACGATTTATTCAAGTAGAAAAACACCTCGTGTCTACAGATAATGACATGAGGTGTTTTTATTATTTGTTACCGATTAATTTAAATTTTGACCATGGTTTAATAAAGTCGAGCAGGAATAATTCGTCTGATCTAATAGAACCGACTTTGTTCATCCTTGACTCCTTATGAGGTTCAAGGACAATTTGTAGTTCATTTTTGTAATGACCAAAGTTGTCGTTACCAATGATAATATCTCCGCGTTGGAATTCTACATTGTTGTCGTGTACTGGATTAGGAATATCTGCATAAGTTACACGGGGCATGGTTGAACGAATTACATCCTTAGTGATATCACCACGACGGAAATGTTGAGGCGCTTCTACGATAGTTTTCTCAATCTTATTAACATCAGTAACGTAGTTTACGTGCAACATCAATTGATAGCGATTAACTTTAGATAAGGCTTTTAACTCGGCTTCACTGGCATAAGCATTACCGATGATTACATCATCAATCAACCCAGAAGCCCAGAGATGCATTGCTTGCACATCAATTGGTAAATTACGGTCTTGCTCAAGCGTTGGTAAACCATCTTCCACGTTCCAAGGTCCCATTTGACCTA
>LHCFR01400__coassemble_1457_pt1 | contig 15084 bp, 14 predicted proteins | sample LHCFR01400__metabat2_high_PE_023 | metagenome-assembled genome bin LHCFR01400 | reverse complement strand
ACAGAATTGGGACACACAAAATCATTATTGCCGGATTCATCGGTGCGACTATTCTTTTCTTTTTAACTGCTTTCGTGCAAAATACTGTTGAACTTGGTATTTTACGCTTTTTAGTCGGCTTTACTGATGCTTGCTTGTTCCCTCAAGTGCAGACTTTGCTTACTAAAAATACGCCAGCAAAAATCACGGGGCGAATTTTTTCTTGGAATCAGTCAGCTATGTATATCGGTAATATTTTTGGACCGCTACTAGGTTCAACTATTTCAGGGTTAACTAATTACAGTACCGTTTTTATTGTTACTGCTGGAATTGTCGTCTTTAACTTGATTTTGTTTAGATTTAATGTGATTAAAAATTTGCGGTGAGAATTAAGCTTTAAAAATATACTGCTAAATCAAAAAAACAATCAATTCTTAAAGTTTTGATCGTTTTTTCTCTCTTTAGATTTAATTTTATAACATATAAATGATGATTCAGCCACAAATGAATTATAATCATGTAAATGACTTAGCTTACCAATAATGCTTTATTCTATTTTCTTTAACAAGAAATCGGAAAAGTAGGCCAATTCATATTTGCACCCCCTCTCGCAAACTGTTTCCTAATTTAGGCTATGAATAACTTCAAGACTCCCATACATAACGTAATTATGGGAGTCTTGAAGTTATTTCTTCCAGATCATTTTCATTTAAAAAATCAGTTATTTTTTTACAATTTTCTTTATCATTATTAAAAAATGATCTATAAAAATTAGTAACAATTATATAAATACCTAAGTCGGGTATCTTGGCCAAGTGATCTATTATCTTAAAACCAATATCCGCCTTTTTAAAATCTGAATAAACATAACAATTATGAAAATAATTTATACAAATTGCAGCGATTATTCGCTGAACATCAAATGAGTACTTATCTAACTTCCCTTCATATGCATGTTCTAAGTTCTTCATAAATAATACTAATTCATCTAAATTAAAAATAACCATTGAATTACACAACAATTGAAGAGTAGTAATATTTCTGGTCCAATCATCCACTTCAAAAAAACTTCTCTTTATTTGATTTTTCTCCTTATAAGTTAATTCCTCTACTCTGTTATTTACAACTGCTTCGATTAATAATGATGAGATTTTTATATTGGTATGGTAATCACTATTTTGAATTTGTTTATTCAATGTATTTATTTTTTCTTTATCTCCTAATGAATAAGCATTCAGCAATTGTACCTTTAGGTCCCTTTGTAAGTCATTATTCGATTTACTATTTAATTGAGCAAAAAAATCTTCTTTATTTATATTATTGACCTGCAACAGATTTAATAAATCAACTGCATTTAGTTCATTTTTTCCGCGTTCAACTTTGGAATAAAAAGATTCGCTTATCACGTTATGAGCAAATTCAGATTGAGTCAGTTTTTTTTCAATTCTTATTTTCTTTAAAATCTCACCCATTTTTTTGTTCACAGCAGTTCTCCATATTATCTTTATCACAAATTACCAAATTTATTTGACCATTAAAAATCAGTTTTAAATCATACTCTTTTTATCCTCAATTTTTATTTTATAGCTCTATCTCTAACCATTTTAATTAGCACCATTATAACCTTTTTATTCCAACATTTAACATTATCTGTATAAAAACTGAGAGAATTTTAATCTCTCAGTTTCAACTTTTAACTATTCATGGATTTTTATAGTGTTTTCTATCAATCAGATAAACTACGATTAAATTAACAATTACTAAAACTCCAACAAACATTTTTGTAGTAATGCTAATTGGCTGATCGAATTTAAAAAGTAAAATTGCTAAAAAATCTGGCAACTGATAAAACAAAACATTCCCCAGATCACTGACAAGTTGCTCAGCAAATGCTAGCATCTTTTCAGCGAAGAAAACTGCATCTAAAATTGTCCAAATAAATGAAGCACATGGTAATACTAGAAAGAGTACGTTATTTTTATTATTTAGTAGTCCTACAACTAAAGCAGTAATATAAACAACTGATATAACTAGTGTGATTAGCTTATTACACTTTGCATTCATTTTGACCTCTAATAAAACTTTTTTAACCATTTATAAGCCATTCGTGTACTATAGCCTTTTTTAACTGTCCAACTCGATGATGAGATCAGTTTTCCATTTTTATAGTACACAAATGCAGGTGTACCTTCTATGTTATTAGATTTTTTAAATTTGCTCCACCTATTTTGATTTTGATGAAGCTTTTCCACATTTAAATAATAAAGATGATGAGGGCTTTTTTTATTTAATTTTAACTTAAAGTCATTTTCAAAACTTCTACAATCCGGGCAAGTAGGTCTTCCAATATACATGATAAAGCTTTGATACTTAGATATACTATTAAATAATTTCAACTTAATTTTTTTAAATTGTTTAATACCTTCATTATTTTCAAAACTTGATAGATGCATATTTTCCAGTTCTTTTTTATTTAAATATGATTCTTTTCTATTAATCACTCTTCCTTTATAAAATTTCAAAATCGTGGGTGTGTATTCAATATTTAATTTTTTATATTGAGAATACTTATCCTCTTCCTCTGTCTTTTCTTTTTCCAAATTCAAAGAAAAGAGGCCATGAGTTTTACCAACTTTTTTAAATTCTCTTATTTCACGTTGACATGGCGGACAAGAAGTTTCATATATAAATAAGGAAAAGCTACTACCTCTCTTTATTTTAGTATCAACATCTTTTATGGTAAGAGGTTTCCCAATATATTGATAAATATCCACATTAGCTTTAGAGGCCCTAACGTTATTTTTATCTCGAAAAATCCGGGATGAGCCTAATAAGAGAATGACTAAGCATGCGCCTAACAGAAGTAATAATTTCTTATTTTTCATATGATCACCCTTGAGCTGGACAAACATTATAATGTTTCCATGAACCTCTTACACAAGTTTTATATTTGGGTACATAGCATCCCCATAAATTTGCCCCTCTGCAAACTACATATGCAAATTTACCTGCAAATTTACCACCAATATCACAAACAGTATTTGCAATAGTCATACACTTACCATTATAGTGACCACCACCGGATTTATATTTTGTACATACAAAAATTGAACATGCTACACTAGAATTGATGGAATCAGTACCATAAACACTGTTTTTTTGAGCAACTGAGTTAACAGTTTGATTAACTTTTGAATTTATATTATGGGCGTATTTCTCTACATTTTCTCCTAGACTTTTTGAAGAAACTAAAGCATTACTGTTATCGGTAAAATTTGTAATTTTCATCTTATTTGATTTTGAATCAAATTTTGAATAATCTAATAATGTAACTGCATTAATTTTTTTAGTTTTCAAGTTATAATCAACCACTAATGGCGATTGAACACTCAAGTTTACTGTTCCTTGAGCATCTTTATTGCTAAAGTGATTATTATCCTCTGTTTTTACACTGTAAAGCAGAAGTTCCGCTTCAGGCTTGTTATTCTCATCAAAAATGGTTTTGCTTTCTTTAGGAGTGTTACTAACAAGTTTGTTTTCCACTTTTTTATATTCAGCACTCTTCAAAAAACAAGTCTCAGCTTGTGATTCATTACTAGTTTTAGCCAAAACCGAGACACTTGGAATAGTTGAAGCTAATAATAAACTGATTAGAAAAATAAAAATAGATTTTTTAGACTTCATAATGCTACCTCCATGTAACTAAAATTAAATTACTATAGATCAGCATAAAGAAAAAATAACTAACATATTTTTTCTTTATCCTAATCTCAATTCAAATTATAAGCATTAATTAAGATTTGTCTTAAATTATTCATATTTTATTTTAATTTTCATATATGACTAAAAAGTGAAATCGTAACACATATTACAGATCTATTTTCACTAAGTGAAGATAATGACGTTATTAATTACATGAAGAAATAAACTCTACAATTATGGCAACAATTCAACTATTTTCGATACTATCTACGCTATATTAAATAGTCAGATAATTGACAAAATTTACGATTTAAGACAATTTTGCACCTCAGCTAGCATGATTGACATTCAACTGATCAAATTAATCATTTACTTAAAAACTGACAAGCAATAAAATCTAGCATGTTAAAAGTCGCATGAAGTTTTATCCGATTAAAGGATGATATACTTTCATGTCTAAGAACAAATATACTAATTCTATATTGTTAAAAAATTATTACAAGACACTGAAATCTCTACTCCGCTGCTTTTTTAGCTTCATGATGGTTATAAACAAAGTTTACGATATATCCACAAATTATTAACAATAGAGAAACTATCATAATTTCTCTGATTCCAGTATGAAAAATAGTTCGCATTGTTGGCATTAACGCCCTAGGCAAACTTTTTGCGGATTCCACGTCACTTAATTTATTCATCATGGTCATTGTAATATTATGGTGACCAGCAATTCCACGTGCCAAAGCTAGATTCATGATCACACCATAGACTGCAGCCATCACAGTCTGAGCCAGGATTCTAATCAAAAAGCTAAGTGACGTAGCCGGCGCCATATCCTTTTCGCCAGCATCAATCTGCACTTTTATCTGAAGAATAACAAAGATTGATCCTACGCCTAAACCAGATAAAGCCGCAATTGACATTAAAACCTGATATGGCGTGCTAATCGGTACAACGATCAATCCGATTACCGTTATCGCAATCAATGAAAGATCAAAAATTAATAGATGATAGTTATTAAAACGTCTGAGTAAATGTGGTGTACTCTGCGAACCAGCTATATCAAAAATTGAATTAGGAATTAAAGTCATCCCACCGATTAAAGCAGATGTTCCTAAAATTGCCTGTGACCACATTGGCAAATAAGTGTTTACCGCAATGTAGGCGCCCCATGCAAAGGCAAAAAGAATAAAATCGCCTACTAATGCTTTATTAGTAAAAACAGAAAGTGGCACGATCGGACTCTCTGCCTTCTTTTCAACCAAAATAAACCAGACTAGCATAGTAATTCCAATAATTATAAAAAGCGCTACTAAAAGATTGCTTGCTAAACCCAACATCTGAATTCCGATTAAAAAGCAAGTTAAACCGCCAATTAAAGTAAATGCACCTAATCGATCAAAAACTGTATTAACATTCGGCTTACGAATGCCACGATAAAAAATAAAACTTAGAATAATCGAAACTAATCCAAGTGGCACATTAATATAAAAGACCCAGTGCCAAGATAAGGCATCAACAATCCAGCCACCAACTAATGGTCCAGCAATACATGCAGCAGAAAAACTAGCAGCAATATAGCTCAAAATTACAGTTCTTCTTTTAATATTAGGATAAATATAACCTACAATTACATAAGGAAGAGAACCCATGCCACCAGCTCCTACTCCCATGAGGACTCGCGAGACGAGGAAAAAGTAAATATCTGGTGCAACACCTTCCAAAACTGAGCCTAAAATAAAAAGAGCTAATGATAATTCAAAGGCAAATTTGTTGCTCATTCTTTCGCCAATCTTACTCCAAATTGGCACTGAAACTGATATTCCAAGTAAAAAGCAAGCAACGATCCACCCCATATATTGAATCCCGTGAAGATCAGATACAATAGCAGGAATTGCTGTGTTAATGATGGTTGCATCTAGCCCTGACATAATATTAGCCAGCAACAAAGACAAAGTAACCATTGATATTTGCTTTTTAGTCATTTAATCCCACCTTTTTAACTCTAAAAACTACTATTACTCATAGTATGCAAGATTTAACTAGCAAAATAAAGCACAATATTTTTCCACTAAATCTTGACAATCTGTGTTTTTCCGAGTTAAATATAAAGAAAATAATAGTGATGACCTTTAAAGTTAGTCCCGTGAGGCTAAGAAGGAAATCTGCACAAGCTAATACTTTTTGTCGTTAGCTAATACAGAAGGACCATCTTGAGCCATGCGCTCTTGGTGGTCTTTTTCTTTTGGTCATCCAGAAAGGAAAAACTATGGCAAAAGAAATAATCGATGCTTTAAGCATGAAACGCGCCTTGATGCGAATGACCTACGAAATTGTCGAACGCAATAAAGGTACTAAAGATCTTGTATTAGTCGGAATTAAAACTCGCGGCTGGTACTTGGCCGAGCGAATCGCCAAAAATTTGAAAAACTTGGAAGATGTTGAAGTCCCTGTAGGGGCAATTGACATTTCTCAATACCGCGATGATTTACCAGAGGCTGAGAAGGAAAAGATGATCCACAGCCAACAACTTGACTTCGATATCACCGATAAAAACGTTATCTTAGTTGACGACGTTCTTTTCACAGGTCGGACAATTAGAGCTGCACTTGATGCATTAATGGATCAAGGCCGTCCAGCTAAGATTAATTTAGCTGTCCTAGTTGACCGCGGTCATCGTGAATTGCCAGTTCGTCCTGACTTTATTGGAAAGAATATCCCAACGGCAATGAACGAGAAGGTCAAAGTTGCAATGACTGAAGTCGATGATAAAGATAGTATCGAAATCGTTAAATAGGAGTTTTTTGAATGAATAAAAAAGAAAAGTACAGAAATCCGGAGGCCGTTTTAGACGTCTATGAAAAGCCGGAATTCGGCCAAGGTGTACTGCTATCCTTGCAGCATATGTTTGCTATGTTTGGTTCTACCGTTTTAGTGCCAATTTTAATTGGAATTAACCCAAGCATCGCTCTACTTTCATCAGGAATCGGTACCTTGGTCCACATGCTCTTGACCCACTTCAAAATCCCAGCATACCTCGGATCAAGTTTTGCCTTCGTTGCTACAATGCAAGCCTTAATGAAGGCTGATGGCTACCCGGCAGTTGCCCAGGGTGCGATCGCTTCTGGTTTAGTTTACGTAGTTGTTGCGATCATCATTAGCAAAATTGGTTCAGGCTGGGTTAACAAAGTTTTACCGCCAATCGTAGTTGGACCAATCATCATCGTTATTGGTTTGTCACTAGCAACTACTGCCGCTAATGACGCTATGATGAATAATTCTAAGTATGATTTGACTTACTTCGGTGTAGCTATCTTCACTTTGGTCATGACTTTAGTTTTCCAAATGTGCTTCAAAGGCTTCACCAGTTTGGTTTCAATTATGCTAGGAATTATCTGTGGCTATATCTTATCCTGCTGCCTCGGAATTGTTGATTTCTCTGGCGTGGAAAAAGCAGCTTGGTTCACATTGCCAGCACTTGATGTGCCTGGAATCAGCTACCATTTCAAATGGTACCCTGCCGCTATTTTAGCCATGGCACCAATCGCCTTCGTTACAATGACGGAGCACATGGGCCATATTATGGTATTGAATTCATTAACTAAACGTGACTTTTTCAAGAATCCTGGCTTACACAGAACGATGATGGGTGATGGTCTTTCAACGATTATCGCTGGTTTCATTGGTGGTCCTCCTACCACTTCATACGGTGAAAATATCGGTGTGTTAGCTATGACTAAGGTTTACTCAGTTTGGGTATTAGCCGGTGCTGCTGTTTCAGCAATTATCTTCAGCTTTGTCGGTAAACTTGCTGCATTGATCGAATCAATTCCAATGCCAGTTATCGGTGGGATTTCCTTCTTACTTTTCGGAACAATTGCATCTAATGGTTTAAAGATCTTAGTTGATGATCAAATTGATTTTGGTGAAAAGCGCAATATGTTGATTGCTTCTGTCATCTTGGTTATCGGGATTGGTGGAGCTTACTTACAACTGGGCAATTTCCAACTTACCTCAGTTGCCCTTTCCACCATCATCGGAATGCTTTTAAACTGGATTTTGCCTAAGAAAGCAGCTAGTGAAAAAGCTCAAGAAGAAAAGATTAAGCAAGAAAAACAAGAAGGTAAAATTTACCAATAGATAGAATAAGCCATTCAAAAACCCGTTAGTTATCGCAATGATAGCTAGCGGGTTTATTTTTTACTCTCACTTTGCGCACACAATGTTGTAAGTTGCGCGAAAGTTGGCGAAAGTTAGTGTAAGTTACGAGAGCAATAGTATATAATTTATTTACACAAATAAATTTAAGTCATGAGGTGATATTAAATGGACTTTTTAAACTTCAAAGCAATTACACAAACTGGTAATTTTAAAACACCATCTGAAAATGAAAACATCGAATACAAAGAAGCTAGTTGGAAATTACCTAAATCATTTTGGGAAACTGTTAGCTCTTTTGCTAATACTTCAGGTGGAATAATAGTATTAGGCATAGCAGAAGATAAGAGTAAACATGAATTTAGTATAACTGGTGTAGACAATGTTGAAGACATTGAAACACAAATTTTCAATGATAATAACAATATTTCATGCCTTAATCGACCTGTAATCCAAAATAATGATGTTCAGATTTCTTTTTTTCAAAATAAAACTATTATTCAAGTAATAATTCATCCAGAACCCTTTAATACTCGTCCAATAACTGCATTCGGTAAAGCATATATTAGAACTGGTGACGGAGATCAAGTAGCTACTAAAGAGCAACTTAAATATTTTACAGTTGAAAGTCAAAGCGAGATTAATACTCACTTACTCCCTTCGACCTATACAATAGAAGATCTAGATGCAGAAAGTATCAAAGAATATCGCAAAATAATTGAAGAAAAAGGTATTATTAATACTAATTCTCAACTTAGTGATCAAGATTTTTTATATTCAATTGGTGTTTTCAGAAAAGACCGATTAAGTAATTCAAATGAATATCATCTTACAGATAGTGGTCTCCTTTTCTTTGGAAAATATATTTCGATAACAGATCGTTTCCCACGCTTTCAATTAGATTACCAGCAATATAATAGTGATAATTCCACTAACTGGAATGATAGAGCTTCTGCAGGTGATATGAATTACCCTACTTTAAATATCTTTTCTTTTTATAATTTAGTTTTAACTAAAATAGAAGCAAATGTTCCTGATCCTTTTATTCAAGGTAGTGACCTTAGTAGAACGTCCTACCATAACGATTTAATCATTGCAGCTAAAGAAGCTCTAGTTAATTGTTTAATGCATTCATATTATGATGGTATGGTAGGTGTAAAAATTGTAGATAGACCTAGTTACTTTGAATTTACAAACCCTGGTACTATGCGCGTAAGTAAAGAATCATTTTTACGTGGACAATATTCCTCCATTAGAAATACTGAAATCGCTAGTTTATTTAGACGAATTGGTGTCTCTGAAACCGCAGCTAGTGGCGGCCCTAGAATTCTTAATACTGTATTGCAAAATAATTTAAATGATCCTGAAATTAACATTGATTATGAAATCAATACTACTCGCATTCGTATTTTTAAGACTTTTGCAATTGATAATCAAGAAAAACTAACTGATCCAGAAAAATTTATCATGTCGTTTGCTAGAAGAAAATCTAATTTTTCAATAAATGATATTGTTAAAGATCCGCAGAATCATTTTGGTAAACAAACCACGATTAGAAAATATGTAAATTCATTAGTAGAGAAGCATTTACTATCCAATGAGAAAATTGGCAAAAAATATATCTACAATTTACAGAAAAACAATGATTATCTAAATCGCGTTAAACACCTTAAACATCTTGAAGATAATTTACTCAAATAGATCATTCAAAAAGCTCAACCTACAAAATTATGTAGATTGAGCTTTTTCATCTTATTTATCTTCAAATATTCTAGGCTTATCGTCATCAAGTGAAACATGCGGAATTTCGGTGTTATTTGTCTCAACTTGATCGTTCTCAGACAATTCTGCCTTCATTAACTCACTTTTGGCTTTACTAGAAGTATTGCCTAAAAGTAAAGTTTTCTCCTGCGGCGTATTCACCATTGCCTGTTTTTCTTTGAATTTTTTATAAACAACCGCCGCTACTGCACCAATAGCTCCAGCAACACCGATAATTGTGCCGATTAATCTCATCTTTTTCATAGGGATCACCTCGTATTTTGAAATCACTTTCTTATTCTTAATTATATCTAATTATGAGGTTGAACACATTTTTAATGCCTATTACCTAAAACTTTCCGCAATTTCTGGATCCATCTCATCTTCTAAAACGCTATACCCTTGATCCAAAGTCTTGATCAGAGCCATATCGTCATCATCTAGTTCAAAATCAAACACATCAAAGTTTTCCGCTAATCTCTCCCTATGAATTGACTTAGGAATCACCACATAATTTCTTTGTAAAAACCATCTCAACATTACCTGAGCAGTAGTCTTATGATGCTTTTCTGCAATCTTTTGCAAGACAGGATTAGTGAAAATGTGGTTGGCTCCTTCCGCAAATGGTGCCCAGGCTTCAGGTTGTACGCCTTCTTTTTCCATATATTGCTGCGATTTCCATTCTTGGTTCCAGACATTAGTCTCAATCTGGTTCACAGCCGGCTTTACATCGTTAAAAGTAATCAAATCAGCCAAGCGTTCATTCCAAAAGCTGCTTACACCAATTGCCCTAATGCGTCCTTCCTTGTATAGCCGCTCTAGAGCCCGCCAAGTACCATAGTAGTCGTTATATGGCTTGTGAATCAGATACAAATCAATATAATCTAACTTCAGCTTTTTCATTGAATCGTCAAAGGCTTGCAAAGTCTGATCATAGCCATACTTATCGACCCAGATTTTAGAAGTGACGAAAATATCCTCTCGTGGGATGCTGCTATGCACAAGTGCATCCCCAACTGCCTGTTCATTGCCATAAATTTGGGCAGTATCCACAAGTCGATAACCTACTTCCAAGCCGTTTTCCACAACTTGCTGCGTTTGAGCTAAATCATCAATTTGATAAACGCCAAAGCCCAAGCGTGGCATTTTGACACCATTATTTAAAATTACATAGTCTTTCATATTTCTTCTCGTTTTCTAGTTAATTATTGCATTTTCATTTTATTTTAACATACATCATACAGTTTAGATTATATCCTATTCAAAAACTTAGTTAGCAATCTTATGAGAATCACTAACTAAGCTTCTTTCAATTTTTATTATCATGTTTACAAAAATAATCTACTGCCATCTTGCTTACATATAGTCTAGCTTCAATAGGGGCGTGCGTATCAAAAGCAAAAATAGTACACATCTCGGTCTTAGTTTTGAAGTATTCAAAACAAGACAAAAATTCATTCCAGTTTACACACATGCTAAACTTTTTTTCTAATAAATAAATTGCAATAAAATCAGGTAGAAATTCTCTATAAACTTGTTTTAAATTCAAAAATATTTTTTTCTTATCAGTCCTTAGATTTATTTGACTATACTTTTTTCCTAAATAATAAAAGATATCTTGTATCATCTTTATTTTATAGATTTGAGGTGAATTTTGATCTAAAACAGCATGTCCTAATTCGTGAAACAGAAAGAAGTTAAATATCTCATGGTCTAATATGTTATTACTACTTTTTAATAACATAAATTTATACGGTAAAATTATCTTATTCTTGCTTACCACATAAAATGGTGTTACTGCCTCAGTATCAAAATCAATTTCGATTTTAACTTTAAAATTAAAATTAATTTCAAGAAATTCTTTTAGCCATTTTACTGCTTTTTTATTACACAAATTTTCCATTTCTTGAAGTTCACAATACGTATACTTCACATTTAAATTTTCAATTTGATTATGGATTAGTTTTACAAATAATGATATATGGTGTTCTTTGTTGTTTACTAAAACATCATTTGCATAAAAAAGTGCCCAATCATTCATCAACTTAATCCATTCTTAGTTAATTTTCGGATTTCAATACCATACTGCTTAACTAACTCGGCATCGATATTGTGTGCAACCTCTACAGTCATGATTGGTAAAGTGTAAATCAGCTTTCTGATCGCATGCGAATTTTCTTTATCTAAGCTTGAAGTAATCTCATCAAGCAAAAATAATCGTTTATGTCTCAATAATCCTCGAGCAATTGTTAGTCGTTGAGCCTGTCCACCTGACAAATTGCTCCCTTCACTCTCAATTTTAAATTGTAGTGGTTTATCTCCTAATTCATCCCAAAGATGGACCTTTTTCAAAACTTCTTCCATTTCTTCATCAGAAAAATTTTCATACAATGAAAGATTATCAGCCACGTTTCCAGCAAATAACCATGACTTTTGAGAAACCAAAATCGAATCCCCAAGAGAGATTGACCGGTTGCCAAATTTTACTTTACCTTTGGTTGGCTTTAGTTGACCTGAAATAATATTCAGTAAAGTTGACTTACCTACTCCTGAATCACCATTGATAATGACTTTATCACTGTTCTTCAATTGTAAGTTTACATTTTGAAAAATTTCTTTATCACCACGATCAAAAGCCACATCTTTTAGAGTTAAGCTATTTTCGCCAACTTCTGAAGCCTGAACGCTATTCTTATCTTCTTCAATTCCAATATCTCTAATACTCTTAGTACTACTAATTTGCGTTTGGTAACCAACGATTTCACGTACTCCACCCAAAACATGGTCAGCAGTTAAGGTTAATGTCACAATTGTCCCGATCTCAACACCACCAAAGTGGTTGACAACCATCAATAATCCAATACCCATTGGTATTACATTTGCTAGAACTGCACAAACCCATGCACAAAATTGAACTGTAAACTGAACTTTGTTTAATTGAAAATAATTTTCTTCCTCAGTATTTAACGAATTGGAGAATTTTTTGAAGAAGAGATTCTTAACATCAAATTTTCTAATCTCATTTTTCCCTTCAAAAATGTCTTTCATGATTGTGACTAAAGATGAATTGGATTGACTCCAATTGTCTGTTTTTTGATTCATCTGTTTTTTACCAAGCTGGTTAGGAATCATACTTAATGCTGAAAGCAATACATATATCATACCTAATAACAGATTGGTCTCTAATACTACAAATGTTGTAGAAATGACCGTCATAATGGCTTGAATCAAATAAAACAAAGGCTGGAAATAATGTCCTTGAATTTGATTGGAAATGTTCGTCACATTATTAATTACATCAGAAGAATTTGAATTAGCTTGATTTTCTTGATAAAAGCTAGAAGCAAAAAAAGCAAATTTTAATTTTTGATTTAAAATTTGAATTGCCTTTTGATTCGTTAGCAAAAATAAATACGCCGAAACATAGGTAATCAAATAGGCTGCTAAAACCAATAAAACAAAAGTCCCAACACCAGCGAAATTATTAAAAGCAATGTTAGTCATTTGTCCCATAACATACCCATTGATCACTCCCTCAAATGAACTAGTGATTGATAAAACTATAATCGCAATTGTAAACCTAACGGGCAAAACTGATAGAACCCATCTTAAATTAATTTGTATTTTCTTTTCATTCATCAGGTAGCCACCTCCAATTAAATATCCATAAATTTATCATAAAAACAAAAAAATAATTTAATCGTGGTCAAAAAACCACAACTAAATTATCCATTTCCTAGCTATTTCATATCCAATATCAATTAATTCTCGTTTTATTTGCTCAGCTCGGTCTTTATCTCCTTTTATCGCAGCTAAACTTAATTTGACTACACCTTTATATACGAGGAAAGAGGAATCATCAATCTCCATAATATAGTTTTCAATTTCTAGCATAGAATCATTTAAAGGAATTTTTCTTTCATAGCAAGCTCTCAAATAATTGACACTAGCAATTGCAAATCTTTTTTGATCCGAAATTGACACGTCATTTCTTTTAATAATTTTTGAAATATAAATGTGCATTAAGTAATTCAACTGCTCGTTGGTAAACACTGGCATTGTATTTGCAAACAGCTTAATCGCCTCAATATTATTGCTCAAATCATCATTCTTATCTAATTGATCAAATATTGCCTTTTTAGTTTGTTCGCTCAAATTTTCAACGTTATTTTTTAAATACGCAATTGCGACTATAGCTCTTAGCTTAAGAACAGGCTTTCCTTTAAGCTCTTGAATTTTCCTACATACTTCTTCTGCTTTCTTAAGATTTCGCTGATTGAAAGCCACTCCCATTTGTTGATCTAGGTATTTCTCGTGCATAGTACATGCAGGCGCATAAGAATCCTCTAATTTGGAGAAAAATTCATTGATATCTATGTTATGCAAAAACAATAGTCTGACTAGTGCATCAGATCCGATATTTCGCATCCCTTTTTCCACCTTATTATATGAAGAGGGATCAATAATATCTCCTACCATTTTTCTAATTGATAATCCTCGCTTAATTCTTTCTTCTTTCAGAGCTTCTCCTATTGTCATCATATGTGCTTCCCTTCTTTGTTAAGTTCAAGAATACCGCAATAATCAAAAAAAGCCTAGCCAGCAATCTGATCTGCTAACTAGGCTTCTTTTATTTTTCAACTTTTGCTTGATAAAATCCAAAGCTCATCTGCTTCAACATTCTAGTAAAACTATCAATGTCTAGCTTTTTACCGGTAGTCAAAGCTTCAAATTCACCATCAGGATCAACCAATTTGCGGTCAGTCCTGTGAAATCCATTTCTTTCATAGAATTTCAAGCGACTAACACGCTGCTTATAATTTTTTGCCTTCTTGGTAACTGGCTCAATATCAATGACAATTTGCTTATCAGGGAATCGATCCTCTAACATCATCAAGATCTTGGAACCATAACCTTGTCCTCGCAATTTTTCATTAATGGCTAAATAGGTCAAATAGACTGTATTATCATTCTCAGCATAATAAGTAATGCCGCAAAACTGACCATCATTATAAATTGCGTGAAACTTAACATTTCGGTGTAATGACATTGCTAAAAGAGAAAACATGGAGAATCTTTCCCAAGCTGGAAAAGCCTTCATATATAACTTCTTAGCGTCACGATATGCTTTTGTGCCCCATCGGGCGGGTTTAGAGTCTAAAATAGTATCCTTCTTTTCTAATTAAAAATTGATTGTTAATAACTCTGAATAACACTATTATACACAAAAAATTTGATAGTTTCTTAAAATTATTTTATATCCGTTCAAGCTAATCTAATTCAAATTAGTTTAATTTCTACCTCAACTTTAACCTGTAATTCAAATTAATTTTAATCTCTTAAGACTTTTGAGATAAGTTTTAAGTTAACTTGAATTTGCTGAAAATTTTACTGCTAGATTTAAATAAAAAGAAAGCTTGTCATCTAACCAATGTCATTAAGTTAAGACATTGACAAATTATCGACTTGGACTTTTAAGATCAT
>LHCFR01400__coassemble_1193_pt1 | contig 18855 bp, 15 predicted proteins | sample LHCFR01400__metabat2_high_PE_023 | metagenome-assembled genome bin LHCFR01400 | reverse complement strand
GCAGCTCGAGCACCCCAAATGGCCGCATCGGTTTCTTGCGCACGACGAGAGCCAAACTCCATTAGACCATCATCTTTAACAGCTAACTTGATTCTAGCAGCTTTAGTTGCCAATAAAGTTTGGAAGTTAATAATATTTAAAATAGCAGTTTCAACTAACTGACACTGGGCAAGTGGACCTTCAACTTGCAAAATTGGTTCGTTAGCAAAAACCAGCTCGCCTTCCTTCATTGAACGAATAGTGAGCTTTAATTTTAGATTGCGTAAATAATCAATAAAGTCATCATCGTAACCTTCATTTTCTTTCAAATATTGCAGGTCACTTTCGGTAAACTTTAAATTCTTTAAATAGTTAATGATGTGTTCCAAACCAGCATAAACAGCATAACCGTTGCCGAATGGTTCCCTGCGGTAAAAACTTTCAAAAACGGCATTGCGATCAGCAATCCCTTTCTTGAAATAGGTATACATCATATTAATTTCGTATAAATCAGTGTGTAAAGCCAACGAATCGTCTTTGGCTAATTCTGGATAAAACATTGCTTCTCTTTCTGTCATTAAAAATTAACAATTTCGTTTTTCATTATACAGCCATTACAGTCCATTGGCTATTCTCAAAACTATTTTTACCTCAAAGTTAAATACACTTTTTCAATTGAGTCCAATTGATTTTTAATAGAAAAATGCTCTTCCGCATACCGCTTTTCTGTATTAGCCATCTGGCGTAACTCTTCATGGGTTTTATTAACGGCCAGATTAATCTCTTTAGCAATTGAATCAATGTCTCCCGTTTTAGCAATGAAACCATATTCGGGTCCTGGAATCATTTTATGAATATCACCTACATCTGTGGACAAAATAGGGATTAAATTGTCTGTTGCCTCTAAAAGCACAAGTGGAAAACTCTCTGAATATGAAGTTAAGACGGCTAGATCAATTCGCTTATATAATCCGCTCAATTGGTGTTGAGTCATAAAACCGTGAAAAGTTACTTGTGGTGCCATGTCCAATTGCCGCGTCAAGGCCTTCAATGCTTCAAGCTGACTACCATCACCCGCGATATGCAGACGAATATGCTGATCATCTAATTTTTTCACAGCTTTTAAGAGCAATTCTTGTCCTTTAACCTTTTCCGTACGAGCAACGTTAATAATATTAAAATAGGTATGTTCATATTTAGCTGGAATTTCACTATCACTGTGGAAAAAGATGCCATTATAGATGACATGTACCTTGTTTTTATCCACATGTGCGCGATTAATTAGTAGCTTGGCAAAACGCTGAGTTACTACGAAAATACAATCAGCTTTTCTCAACGCACGTAAATTAAGTTTAGTAAAAATATTGCCAATGATTCCCCTACCTTCAAAGTCTAGATAAGGATCTGAATGTACAGTAATACACCAAACTGCACGAATTCGCTTGTGAATCAAAGATAAAAATAAGTTGGCACGCGCACCATGAGTATGCACAATATCATAGTGCCCCTCATTGATAAACTTAGTCAGTCTACCTAAACTGCCTAAGTCATAACGACTATTAGCTCCTAACACATGTGTAGTAATCCCAGCCGCTCTTGCTGCTTGTGCTACTGGTCCTTCTGCCAGCGTTAATAATTCAAAATCTTTGCCTTCATTTTTGGCTTCAGTTAACAAATTAACAATATGTGATAAACCGCCGCCATTTTCTAAACCAGCATTTACATGCAAAACCTTCATCTTAGTAAAATTATTTTCCCTTCTTTTTTGACTGTTTAACTCGCACAACAAACTGTGGCAAAACTAACATCCGCTTAAATCTGCTAGGATTAGTAATCAAGCGATAAAACCACTCTAAATGCGTCTTTTGAAAAGCTTCTGGTGCTCTTTTAACGATACCTGAAAAGACATCAAAACTGCCACCCACACCCATCATCAAAGCTGGTGTTTCGTTCTTACGTAAGATTGATAGTAGTTTTTCTTGCTTAGGGAAACCTAATGCTGCAAAAACCATATCGGGTTGTGCCTTCTGAATGCGCCGTGCCACTAGTTCCAAATCTTCAGTAAAGTAGCCGTCTTCTGCACCAACTAGATTAATATTTGAGTATTCCTTAGCAATTTTGCTTTGTACTGCATGAATTACTTGTGGCTTAGCTCCAATTAAGTAAACTCGGCTACCACGATCGTTAGCAACATCCATCAGCCAAGTAAACAAATCATATCCAGTCACCCGCTCAGGTAACGGCTGCTTAAGCATTTTAGCTGCTTTTACAATGCCAATCCCGTCAGCAGTAATATAATCGGGATCATTTTTTAGAATTTTCATAAATTCAGGATTCTCGTTTGCCGCCATCACAATCTCCGGATTAGCGGTCACAATAAAGGTCGACAGGTGATTATTTAGTCGATTAATAAATTCATTTTGGAATTGGTTAAAAGTTTTATTATCAAAATCAACACCTAAAATATTAACTTTGCTCATTTTCACACCTCATGCGTTTTCTTATCTAGTTTCTATTCTACCATTCCGACACGCAAGTACGAGAAACATGTTCAAGTTTTATATTTTATTCAAACATGATAAGATTGTTTTAATAAAGGAGAAAAAATGAAAAGAGTTATTACCTATGGCACCTTTGACCTACTTCACTACGGTCACGTGCGACTGCTTAAAAGAGCTAAAGAATTGGGCGACTATTTAATAGTAGGTTTATCTACCGATGAATTTAACGAATTCAAAAAACACAAGGAAGCCTACAATACCTACCCTGAACGTAAATACATTTTGGAAGCTATCCGTTATGTCGACCAAGTCATCCCCGAAAAGGATTGGGATCAAAAAATCACCGATGTACAAAAATACCATATCGACACTTTTGTCATGGGCGATGATTGGAAAGGAAAATTCGACTTCCTTAAGCCTTATTGTGATGTAGTTTACCTGCCAAGAACGCCAGGAATTTCCACTACTAAAATTAAAGAAGATCTTAAATAAAAAAATACTCCAATTCCATTCAATTTGAATGAGATTGGAGTTTTTGTTTACTTAGAAAAAGTGAATTCAAATCGTTCTGCAACGTAACGTGCGCGGGTGTATTCGAATGGTTGCCCATCTGCTAGTTCAGTTACCTGCCGTCTAGTAATTAACGGTTCACCTTTTTTAGCTTTAAGAAGACGCGCATCTTGCTCGTTGGCAATTGATGCAGAAATATGTTCCGTCACTCGTCCAATGGCAAAACCACCGCGCTTTTCTAAGGTTTTATATAAGTGCGTTGAAACATCTTCTTTAGAAAAATTCTTTACTAAGTAGTATGGCACCGTTACGACTTCATAACAAATTGGTGTCTTATCAGCGTAGCGAATCCGCTCCATCCGCAAAACGTTCTCATTATCTTTTAGCGCAAGACGCTCTTTTTCAGATAAAGATGGATTGCCAATCTGATAAGAAATTAACTTACTTGAAGGAACTTGACCATTAGCCTTAGTAATCTCAGTAAAGGACATAATTCCTGACATTTTTTCTTGAACCTTTTGACTAGCAACATAGGTCCCGCTACCCAAGCGCCGTTCTAAAATTCCTTCATCTTCTAATGTTTTAATCGCTTGGCGTAAAGTCATTCTCGAAACGCCAAACTTAACTGCCAATTGACGTTCTGCTGGAATACGATCCCCTACTTGATAAACGTGATTCTCAATATCACGCTTAATCTGATTGTGAATCTTGATATACATCGGTTCTTCCATAGTCGCCACCCCCAAAGTTTAGTACTGCTATTATTATAATCTAAATTGGTCTAGCTTGCATTAATAACACTGCTTCAATTTTACAGACTATTTTTTCTTAGCGGTCCACTTCACTCCAAGAATATAAACATTTGGACGCTTGTTATATTCCACTTCAACTTGTTCATTATCATTAGCAACTACACTGGCACTAAATTTTGCTTCATCTTTAACAGCTAAGTTAGCCTGATTAGGATTCAGCACAATATTGTGGCCCTTCATATTAGCTTCACCGCTCAAAGCTAAAAAGTACTCATAGTTCATATTTCCAGTGAAGGTAACACGTGTAGCATCACATTTCGCCTGATCTTGAAAATCTGCATGAGCTAAAATTACGGCATTGTTCATTGTAACTTTTGCTTCATCAACTACTATCATTCGATTGATGGTTGAATTTTGAATGATTGTCCGTGTCTTTTTATCAATATAAACCCCACCCAAAAAAGTAGAATTCATAATATTGCTCCAGCAGTCATCACTTAAATAAAGGCAGGAATCGCTAGCAGACTTAACTTTTGAATTAAGCATATTCATCCAAGTTTGCCCATGCAGTAATACATAATCTACTTCCGAATTATTAAGATCCAACTCCGCATTCGTTTTGGCAAAAGTATTAATACTGCCGTGAATCTTTGAATTATTTACAATTGCTGTTCCTTCGCCTTCAATTGCCAAAGCACAATATTTGTCCGAGAAATAATCAATTTCTGAATCATTCATTTCCAAACGGAAATTGGCATGGTCATACATGGAAACTGAACCGTTAACAATTTTGGTTGAATAAAGTTCCAACGTGATCTTACCATTAACCGCGATAGCTGCTGTATCAGTTCCCGTGCCCTTAATAAAGCAATTACGCAAAGTTAAATAGCCATCAACGCCTACTGGTACAGATAGGCTATTATGTTCGGTAGTTGTATCAATGCATAAATTTTCTAAAGTTACATAACGACTATCTTCTGAAACACTAATATAGCCATAAATAGTCGTGTCTTCTGGCAAAGAGCCTGTTCCCTTAATTGTGATATCTGTTAGTGTGATGCCCTGCGGCAAATAATAATATCCGGGGCCCAGCATCAACACATCATCGGCACGCAAATCCTTTAAAGCCTCGTGCCAACTGACTGAACTGCTAGATCCCCCTACTCTAATTATCCTAGCCATCCATTATCCTTTCATCTCGTAAAAACCGATTACTATTGTACTAATTTTCTTCAATTTATGTTGTATTTTTGCTCATCAAAAAAGCTAGGTGCGATTCCTAGCTTCTTATACTATTTCATTTTAACATTCCAGTAATAAGCCACATTACCATAAGGAGAAAGTTGAAAACCTTTCACTCTCTTATTCAATAAGTATGACGTACCTTGTTGGAATAGTGGTGCCGCAAAGGCATCCTTTTGAATTAATTGTTTTTCAGCGTTAACTAAGGCATTCAATCTCTTCTGCGGATCAGTGGCATAAGTTGAACGAGCCAAGTCAATTTGCTTCCAGAAGTTAGCATTGTGATAATCTGGCGCTAAATTAAACAAACCACCAACTGTCAAGAAATCAATTGGATCTTCATAACTTGGCTGCCAAGTTCCGTAAACAAAGTCGTAATTGTGATTAGTTGTGTTAGATAGCCGTGACTTCAAAGGAATTGACCGTACCCGTAGAGTTAGACCAGGTAAATTTTTCATCAAATTGCTTTGAATAAATTCACCCACGCGCTTAGCATCGTCAATATCTGAAGTAAGCAATTCTAAGGTTAGCTTCTTCTTACCCAATTGCTTCAAACCAAGTTGCCATTCCTTTTTAGCTTCCTTGGCATTATAGGTAACCAAGTCGCCAGCATCCTTGCGGTAATCGTTGCCAGTTGCCTGATCGGTAATAAAGTTTGCGGCAACAATTCCATTTGACACCTTGCCTTGATGCAAAACGGTCTTGACTAACTGTTGCTTATTAATTGCCCGGCTAATGGCCCGACGAATATGAACATTGCCTGTACTCTTACGCTTCAAGTTGAAAGAAAGATAACCATTAGTTGGCGTAACTTTGGTATGATAGCTAGAATTATTTTGATACTGCTTAACAAAATCAGAAGTCAATGTCGTGTAATCAAGTTCACCACTTCTGAACAAGTTAACCCCAGTTGAAGGAGTTTGAACCACTTGTACGTTAACTTTATTCAAATCAACAATTTTCTTGTTCCAGTAAGTTGGATTTTTCTTGTAAGTCCACTTCAAATTTGAACCTGTCCAACCAGATACGGTAAATGGACCATTGTAAACTAGATTCTTACTGCTAGTCCCATACTTAGAGCCTAACTTTTTAACCAATTTAGAATTCTGAGGATAGAATTGTGCACCCTCTAAGATTTGTGGCAAATATGGAATTGGATTAGCTAATGTAACTTGCACCTTATACTTGCCGAGTGCTTTGATTCCCAATGAATTTACCGGTGCTTTACCTTGAGAAATTGCCTCACCGTTTTTGATAATGGCATAAGAATCGGCATCTAAAGATGAATTTTTCGGGTCAACGGTTCTGCGCCAAGCCGTTACATAATCCTGCGCAGTAACTGGATCACCGTTAGACCACTTAGCATTATTGCGTAAGGTAAAAGTATAGATCTTCTGGTCTTTAGAACGTTCAACTTTTGTCGCACCAGCTAATTCTGGCTGATTTTTCTTATTAAAACGGTAAAGACCTTCCATGGAATTCTGCAAAACTTCTGAACTAGTCGTATCTCCATACTTGCTCGAATCTAAAGTTGAAATTTCATTTGTGACAGAGGTATTCATTGTCTTAGTCGGTGCAGCATTGCTGCCATTGTTAGAGCAAGCTGCCAGCACCAATGCGGCAGCTGCTGTCATCACTCCTGAAAAAATCCATTTTTTACGTCTCAATCTTCTCACCCTTTACTTACTTTTTGTTTAATACTTACATTTTACAAGTATATCTAATACGGAAGAAATTTCAAATACTTTTTCCGTATAATAGCTATAATCAATACGTATACAAAAATGGCAAAAAAAGAAACGTCACATAGGACGTTTCTTTTTTCGGGTTGGGTGTTCTTTTAGAACTATTGGGTTAGCTGGATTCGAACCAGCGCATGATGGTACCAAAAACCATTGCCTTACCACTTGGCTATAACCCAATACCAGCTGAACTTTTTACTTGTCGTTCAACAATGGAGGAGGGTGGATTCGAACCGCCGAACTCAGAGAGAGCGGTTTTACAGACCGCCGCGTTTAGCCACTTCGCTACTCCTCCGTTAGCTGACTTAATTATAATAACGAAAATCCAAATCAAATGCAAGACTTTTTTGAAACTTTTTTCAAAAAAAGAAGAAGCCATGACGACCTCTTCTCAAAATTTAAAAATTGATTTATATCTAAACAGTTAATTTTAAGCCTAATGCCTTTTGTGCTACTTGATTTACCAGACTCCATTGCTTGTCATAAGTTGGTGAAAAGAAGAAATCTGCTTCTGCTAAATCTTCCAGTGTCAACTTATTTCTAATAGCTAAGCTCAAAACATTGGCTTGGCCACTAATGTCATATGATGAAAGTACGCTACCGCCTAAGATTTGGTGGCTGTCTTCATTATAAACAACAGCAATATAGCAAGTAGGATTATCTTTTTCAGGAATATAGTCTGGACGAAGATAACTCTTTAAGACTGTTTCTTTTGCATTAATTCCTGCTCGCTTGGCATTCTTTTCACTGAGTCCTGTTGTTACTGCATGTAAATCAAAGGCTTCAAGCAATTGTGCACCAACTAAGCCCTTAAAGACACGTTCTGGCTTGTCTTCAAATAAGTGCTCAACAACATATTGAGCCTCATGCCGTGCAGCAATGGCAGATGGCATCGGTACTCTTCTGTTAGCTGGAATGCTAAACGGGAAGATTGCATCCCCAATTGCATAGACATCCTTTACATTGGTTCTAAAGTAATTGTCTACCTTAATGTAGCCATTGTCATAAAGATCGATCGTGTTTTTCAACCAAGCAGTATTTGGCTTAATACCAACTGTAATAATGACACAATCAGCAGTAATATCACCCTTATCAGTCTGAACTGCATTGACCTTTCCATTGCCAACAAAGCCAGTAACTTTAGTGTTCATAGCCAGGTTAACACCATGATCAGTCAATTCTTTTTCAAATAAGCTAGTATAAGTATCATTCAAATAATTTTCTAGTGGTTTTTGCCCACCGTCAATTAAAGTAACATTCTTGCCTGCTTTAGCGAAAACCTCGGCAGCTGCAATTCCGTTACCAGCACCAATAACTGCAACATTTTTAATAGCTTCATCTTGAGCAGCTGCATTGATCTCTGTAGCGCAATCATAGCCTCTCATCAACATAATATTTTTCAGGTCTGCTCCAGGAAGAGGCAAACTTGCGGGGTTAACACCTGAAGAAATAATTAGCTTATCATAACTAACTTCTTTGGTTGTACCATCTTTTACGTTTTTGACAGTAACCGTCTTTTTAGCTGGATCAAGAGCTGTTACTGCTGTGTTATTAACAACTTTACCACCCCGTTCAGCTAGATCTTCAGGAGTAAAGTTTCTAACGTTGTCTTGGCCTGTAGTTTTTCCTTCAAGATATAGTTTCATTCCACAAGACATAAAGGAAACAAAGTCGCTTGCTTCATAAACTGTGACATCGACATCGTCATAACGATCTAAGATTTCATAAGCTGCCTCTTGACCGCCGTGGGATGCACCTACAATAACGATTTGCTTTTTCGACATGAATTAACCTCCTATACAAAAGTAGCAGTAATAATTGTTGCTACTTTTAAAATAATATCAATTATGTAACTGGTTCCATTATTTATCTTTTATAGTCCTTTTTCAACTAATCCGCATCTTTATCTATACGAAAAAAGCCGGTGCTTTCGCATCGACTATTATTATCACTTACGCTTGCTATTTCTACACTAATCTTTATATTAATAAAAAAGTAAATTTGATATTTTAAGGGTATTTGATAGAATTAAGAAAGAAGATGTGCTTTGTATATGTGTGTCTAGTCTGTTAGGCGCTATTATTTCAGGTATATCGCGCAACATTAGATAGTTTTTTGCTCCATATATTCGTGTCTAGTCTGTTAGACGCTTAGATATGGGGCTTTTATTTTCTCCACTTTAAGCAATAATTAATGAGTATCAGCCTGTTTTTTCTCTCCCTATGCGACACTGATGGTTAAAACTATCAGGCTGACTGATAGTAAAGTAGCTATTACAAAGGTGATGAATTTAGGTTTCTTGTGCATACTATATTTTATTGGAAACTTGCTTACCATGATACTACTTTAAATAGTGGTTGAAAGAATCGAAGCATTATGATTTATGCAAAGAAATCAAAATAAATATTCATTAATTCTTTATCTAAATTTCCTTGTTGATAATTTTTTATAAACTGTTGTTTTACTTTTTCTCCTACTTCACTAGATATTTTTCTTAGTAATGGTAAATTATAATTTCTCAGCCAATTAATATTAAATTTCTTGTAGTTAAAATTATGTGGTGCAATTAACCATTTATCCTCTTCACTTGCATATTTATCTATCGTCTCTTTAATATGCTTTTTGTCGACCACTTTATCGTTAAGATATAAATTAACTAAAGACCGAACCAAACTATTAGGTACAATCTTAGTTTCTTCCTTTGATTGATCATTTTCTTTAAGATAAGCAATAATATCTTTTTCTATTTCTTCTTTTGGAAGAATAATCTGATTTTCCGTTAAATTACAATAAAGATCAAAATTTTCAGGAATAGAATTAAACTTTGCTCTTTTATAAAATGTTTTAATTCTATTTTTTATATTAGACGAGCTCACAGAATATAAATCAATAAGAGTAGTATTTAATTGTTTATTCATTAAGCCTTTTATTGTCGTTGTATTACTATATTCTTTTCCTAGTTCTTTAATGGAGCCTCCTAACACTTTAATAATTCTTTCATAGTCCTCATGTCCCCTTGATATCATGCTTCTCAATGCTCTATCAAGTATACTCTTCAAGTATGTAATTCTTTGATCTAGTAAATTTTGCTGTCTAGCATTATTTATAAAATCAGCAATTATATGTTGATAACGCATAAAATCTTGATAATTTATTCCATCGTCTAAACTTTTTAATACCTTATCTACTAGGCTTTGAGTCAACTGAATATGGCCACATAGCGCTATAAAATTCCAATAATTTCTAATTAAAGATATTAAATTTTTATGCTTTCTAGTTTTTAATATATTATCAGATATTGTTTCTAAATAAGCCAATCCTTCTTTATCAACTTCAAATCGTTTAACTGAATAATCATTAAAAAGAGTTCGCACAGATGTTGTGTATCTTAGAATAAGATACATATCAAATCGATTTAAATAAGTTGAATGAATGTTGCGTTCTTTTAATGGTATCCCGAATAAAAGCTCATTTTCTTTATTCGGACTAGATATAGAAATAAATTTACTTCTAATATACATCCTATAAATAGATACATTTTGTTGATATTTATCAAGTAATAAATAATTTTCTAATTCATAATTGAGAAAATCTTCGACATCCCTTTGAAGCTGTTCATACGCGGGAATTCCACTATACATTGCATATATCGTATTAGCTTCCTTTTGTGATTGAACGCTCTTACCATACAAGTCCTGAAATAAAGAATATGAAACAGTAAAATGCAAAATATCATTTAAAAATTGATCATCGCCTACATTTGGTAAGCTTCTTAGTGTTTGATCTAAATTAATACTATTAGATTCATCTTTAAGTTGTTTAAATATCTTATTTTGTGTCTGATTAAATTGCTCACCAGAATTAGGTATAAATTGGCTCAAATATTTCTTATTTAATTCTGAAATAAAATAATATACATATAACTGACTATGGTAAAAATACTTACTTGCTTTCTTGAGATAATTAATTCCTGTAACATAATCTTCTAAATAATATGAAATACTTGCTTGTATCAGGTACATTTCAGGATGATTTTCATCTAAAAAATTATCATTTTCTTTTCTTATTTTTCTTAACTTATCAAAGTTAAAAGCAAATAACTCCTTAATCCATTCTGCCGTTTTCTTATTTTGGCTAGACAACTTATTAGTTTTTCCATTAACTACATAACCATTTATTGCACTATGGCTAATAATATCACGTAACTTTTTTATATGGTTATCTTCTTTATCAGATTCAAATATATCTAATAATGTCTTTTCTGCATTTGGTACTCTTATCGCATATAAGTAATCGTTGAGGTTTATTCCAATCCCTTGATGTCTAAAAGCACTTGAAATATATCTTTTATAAACATAATTAAGTCCGTAAAAATCTTTTAGCTCTTCATAAATTGAATCAGTTGGTGTTAATCTTTGCGATACTAATATTTTATCTATAGTATCATTAAGTATGTTTCCCGGACCCATCTTTTCTAATTCTTCTTCTGATCTCTTATCTACGCTACTTAACCACGCTTTAGCAAAAATAACATTAACACCTAAATTTTTATAATAATCTTCTTTATTTTTGTCATACTCATCATCCACATTAATTAAGTACGCTCTCTGAAAGTCTTTTTGAAGTATATCTTTAATCCACGAAAAAATTTGCTTAACATCAGGATCATTAAATGAATAACCTAAAAAAAGTATAACTTTACTTCCAATAATTGATTTGATGTAATTCTCTATTAATTTAAAATTCGAAGAATAATGTAAATAATCGTCTTCCTTAAGAACGAAATTATCGTGTTCAAAGTCACCGTGCATCTTTATTAATTCTTTATTTGCTGTTTTATAAGGAATATCATTATCACAACTAATTACTTGTCTTACTTCAGCATTTTCTTCAGCCGCTTGTTCAATTAAGTGATCATAATTAGTAGTAATAATTGTAGAAGCATTGAATTGCATTATTTTTTTATGAATCAAAGAAGTAGATAACGGCTTCCCATATTTAAAAATTTTACGCATAAGCGCTGTGTATTCTTTTTTTCCACGCTCATTATAATAATATTGTGGTATTTTCAAAAAATCTTCTTGCTGAATTCCTAAATGAGTCTTAATTTTGCTAATCGCTTCAGACCAAGAAGGCATACCTGAGCTAATAGATGCACCTGCACCAACAAATAATACTAACTTATTATTTTCTTGTGCTTCCTTAATAATCCTTTTGGATTCTTCATATGACGCTACTAATGCTTGATTACTGTTCATTTGATGCTCCTTACAAACAGTTTAAATTAACTTGTACATGATGAATAAGTTACTCAATCAGTTCAGATTTATATCTATTATTTTTATTTATCAGACTAATCTAACAAAATTTACTTTTTATTAATAAAACAGTTCAACTAATACTATACGTATCCATCTATCAAAAAAGCCATAATATATTTTAATATCATAACCATTCATATCCTACTACCATATTAAGAAATTCTTCTTCAGATAAAATATTAGTACCTGGTGTATTCTTAGCTGTCTTTAATCCTTTTGATATATGATCTAAGTCCCCAACTATTACATATTCTGATGTTTTACCAGGATGCTTTTGAAAATGTCCTCCTATATTGTTAATCATCTGTCCTACTTCTTTTCTAGTATAAGCATGCAACTCTCCCGTAGCAGAGACCTTTTTGCCATAAAACACAATATTCTTATCATTCTTAGCAGGATCACCAGGGATATCTTTTAAAGAGAAATCCGAATCTTTAGGTTGAATTTCTTTAATATTATCAAAATGATTAGCAAATGACTCTTGTAACTTAAAGTAAATTTCTACTACTGATTCTATATCTTTAGTAGCTCGATAAATATGTGATGTATTTAAGTCATAAAATTGGATCATTTTATCTAACTTAGCAGTATCTCGCTTTTCTATTGCTTTAAATAATCGTTGAATATCAATTACATCATTAGCTAACGGCTTATCCAAATATTTCATATAAGCATTACCCACAAATGGGCAGAAGAAAGCTGATCGATTTATCAAAATATCATCTTGACCAATAAATTGATCTAAAGTATTTAATGCTTGATAAATATTATCTTCATCAACATCAAAATTTAATTTATCAGTTAACTTGTTTAAACGATACTTTTCAGCTGCAATTTCAATAATTTTATCTCTCATTGGGTTTAAATCCGTTGTTTCAATCTCTACTACTGTAAAATTCTTAGGTAGTTCTAGTACACTCTCTCCTACAAAATATTTTTGCATCTTAATCTACACTTTCGTTATCATTACAATATTTATTTAGTTTCAATTATATTATCTTCCTTAGGATAAGATTTTTCCAATTCAGGAAGCTATTCTTTAATGCTCTATTTTCCATACAAAAAAGTCGGTGCTTTCGCATCGACTTTTCAGTATTAGATTCCATTCAATTTTAATAGAAGTTTACAGCCTTGATGTAACGCTTGTTGTTGTTTCTGCAGCCTTCAATTCTGTAGTACTTCTTACCGTTCTTAAATCTCATTTGACCACCGTAAGTAGTTACAGTTTGACCTCTGTACATCTTACCAGTACCTGGAGTACGACGGTATGATGACCAATAAATGTAGGCATTGTGCTTCAAAGTACGTTGGTTACCAGTAATGTTGGTTACACGAACGTATTCGTCCTTGTTAGCCACCTTGTAGTAAGTCTTACCTTTGATAGTTACGATAGTTGGAACGATTTCAATGTCATTGTAAGCATAGTACATGTGACCTAAGTAGTTACCGTTCTTGTCGTAAGCTCTTGAATCAACCATTACTGGCAAAGTCTTGGTGTTAGTGTCACCAGCTGGCTTAACAAGTGATGAAGTCTTAACCCAAATGTTGCTTGAGTTAGCATCTGACTTAGACTTAGTTGAAACTTGTGAGTATGATACATTGTTAAGGGTTCTAGTTTGATCAGCAACGTAAACAGTGTCACCATCTTTGAAAGTAGTTGAAGCTGGTCTTACATTAATGCCATAAATGTGGTAAGTTGCGATTGAGCTTGCGCCATTAGCATATAGAGCTTGTTTGTGGCTTGAAGTAATTAAAACAGTATATGTTGCAGTAGTCTTCTTACCAGTTAAACCAGTTGCAGTTAAAGTTACATTATAGTAACGTCCTGCTTCTGAAGTATTAACAGGATTTGAAGTTGCTTCTAGTGAAGCAGCTGTATTATTATTGCTGTTTTGTACAGCTGAAATAATAACTGGCTCACCATTACTATTTACAAAATTAGTTGGATTAAATTGTGAACCAACAGCTACTTGGAATATTTGACCATTAACACTCCCCTTGCTTTGACCATTCAATGACCAATTGATCACTGGATTTTGAGTAGTATCTGTAGTTGAACTTGAACTTGAAACTACAACTGGGATTTGAACAGTAGCTGTTTGCGTAGAAGTAGAACCTGTACCAGTTAAAGTAAGATTGAAATCACTAGTTGGTACCGCAGTAATATTCTTGTTATCTTTATCAAGAGTTACACCTGCATTCTTAAGAATAGCAGCAACTTCACTATCTTTAAGGTTAACTTTTTCTCCACTGGCATTATTCGTACTAAAGAAAACTAATCCTAAATCATTAATTGCCTTAGTAACACTAGCTACAGTATCTTTAGCCTTAATAGAAATAGTAGTTGGTACAACATTAGCTGTTTTATCGGTAGTACTTGCAGCATCAATTACTTGATTGCCATATGTAAAGTATGATCTATCTGTTGGCTTTGCTGTTGTTGCTGTAGTAGTACTTGTAGTACCAGTAGTGTTAGTTACTGTACCTAAACTAATAGCAGCGTTAACTGGAACAGCTGAAGCTGCTACAGGAGCAACTGCCAACAAAGCGGCAGCAGCCATACTTACAATTCTTGTATTCTTTCTCATAATTATGTGGCCTTTCCTTTCTGAAACAGAAATTCATCCTAAGCAGTAAGTTATATCTTCTTCTGCTTGTGAAATAATTATAGCATGTTACGAACCCGATTACTAAAAACAGGATCGACTCGTGTGTGTGATTTTAAGAATACCTCCTAAAATCACCAGTAATACCCTACCCTTTATTTGTTAAACTGTAGTTACCGGACTTTTACAATTAAGATTCAAAACATTACATTTTTGTGAAGTTTTAAACAAGTTATTGATTTATGACAGAACTTATGTGTGTTAAGAAAAAGTAATTTTAACACTTGTTCGCTTAAAAAAATTAAACCTCTTAGATTTTTTGATTAGAAATAATTGCTTCATGTTCTTTAATATGCTCAACTCGCCCTGCATCCCCCGCAATAAGTAACAAATATAATGCCTCAATCATTGTCATACTTGCCACGCGTGAGAAATAATACTGCGATTGCATCACCGTCTGCCGCACTGCTGTCTTTAAATGCACATCAGCTAATAGCGCAATCGGTGAATCATCGCGATTGGTGATCGCAATCACCGGCATCCCTTTTTGTTTGGCTACCTTAATTTGCTTAATGATTCCCGCTGCTTCACCTGAATTCGAAATCACCAACAAGCAATCCTTTTTACTCAGGTTCATTGTCTGCGCAATTGCCGTTTCAATCGTGCCACCCGAATCAATTGCCAACAAGCTAATCTGATTAAACTTATACACTGCATCAGCGGCCACCGGATAAGTATCGCCCTCCGCACTAACCTGCACAATTCTGCTTTCAGTCAAAAAATGCAGCACCTGATCTAATTTGGCTTCAGTCACATTCTCCAAAGTCGCCTTAATCTCGGCGACTTTATTTTTTTCAATCAATTCCAAATTAGCACTAGCATCATCACGTGACATATTTTGAAGTGAAACACTTTCAGTCGCATTCTGGGCTAATTGAATTTTCAAATCGTGAAACCCCGTTAAATTCAAATTATGACAAAAGCGCGTCACCGAAGCATCACTCACCTCAGCTTCAGTTGCTAATTTTGAAATTGTATAATTTACCACCTGTTCGGGCTGTTTTAAGATCACTTGAGCAATCTTCTGATCACTGGCTGACATTGTCGCTAATTTACTATAGATTGTATCGATAATTTTAGTCATTATTCTCACCTTTTCTGTGCCAAAATTATATCATCAATGTAATTAATTTTCACAATTTTATTTTTAAAGAAAATAAATTTATATTTTGATTGACGAAAATCATTTACCAAGGTAGTATGTATTTGTAAATAATTTTCACAGGAGAAAATAAAATGAAAATTAATTCGATAAATGACCTCGCTTTAAGTAAAATCAAGCCGAAAATGACTATTTCTCTTGGCGGCGGAAGCAATGTATTTAAGTTAGCTCAAGCGATTGCACAGCATAACTTAGACATCACATTATATTCTCCATCCGAACTTACTCGCTTTAGGTGCCAAGAACTCGGATTAGAGCTTCTTCCATCTACTGCAGCGACTAAGATCGATATTGCTTTTGATGGTTGTGATAGTATTGATAAGAATTTTAATGTTCTAAAAAGTTTGGGTGGAATTCATCTTTTTGAAAAACAGGCAGCACAAATTGCCAAACAGTTTATCCTACTCTTACCCAGTGAAAGGATACAACCGATTCTGAATCCTAAAATTCCACTTTGTCTTGAAGTGGCACCGCCTTGTGTTAATCAAGTACAGAAGTATTTAAGCAGTTTACATTTAACTAGTAAGATTCGACAAGATAGTTCAGTAGCTGCATTTGCCCGTACGCCTTTGGGCAACTACTTAATCGATGTTTTTAACGAAGATTGGCACAATATCACTGAACTTAATCGTCAACTTTGTTTACAAAATGGCGTAGTTAGTTCTTCACTATTTGAAAACTTAACTACTTCATTAATTACTGAAATAGACGGAGAAATTATTGAACTTAAGAGAGGTAATAATCATGAAAACATTTAATTGGGGAATTATTGGTACTGGCTGGATTGCACATGATATGGCTGATGCTTTGAACAAAGTCAACGGCGAAATTTATGCTGCCGCAAATCCAAATGAAGAAGCACTCCGTGCCTTTGTCCAAGAAAAACATGTACAGCATGCTTTCACTAATCCTGATGAAATGATTAAGGATCCTAGCATTGATATCATCTATATTGCTACCCCACACACTTTCCACTACGACTACATCAAAAAGGCCCTCAATGCCGGCAAGCATGTCTTTTGCGAAAAGGCAATTACTGTCAATGCGCGGCAATTTGATGAAGTGGCTCAATTAGCCAAAGAGAAACAACTAATCTTAATGGAAGGCTTTACCCTTTATCACATGCCAATCTACCAAAAGATGCAAGATATGATTAAGACCGGCAAATTTGGCGATATTAAAATGATCCAAATTAATTTTGGTTCACTGAAGGACTATGACCCGCAAAATCGTTTCTTTAATAAAGATCTCGCTGGTGGTGCATTGCTGGATATCGGCGGCTACGCAACTGCTTTTGCCATTAGTTTCATGGATGAATATCCTGAAAGTATCAATACCACGGTAAAATTCTTTGAAACTGGTGTCGACGAAGAAAGCGGCATTATTTTAAAAAATTCGAAAGGCCAAATGGCAGTGATGTCATTATCGATGCGGGCCAAGCAGCCTAAGCGCGGACTGGTTTCGGGTACCAAAGGTTATTTTGAAATCAATCAATACCCACGCGGCACTGAAGCGGACATTACTTACACCCAGAGTGCCCATGAAGAAAGCTATGATAAAGTGACTGCTGGAGAGGCTGACCAAGCACTTGAATATGAAGTCACTGATTTTCAAAAGTATATTGAACAAGGTCATGACGAAGGCGAATTAGAAAAATCTCGCATGATCGCCCATATTTTAACCAGTATTAGAACTGCCTGGGGCATGACTTATCCATTTGATAACGAGGAATAATTAGTTGGATTTCAAAAGGGATCGATACATAACATCGGTCCCTTTTATTTGCACTTATTGCTTATTTTCTGCGACATATTTTTCTAGTCGTTTCAAGCCTTCTTTGATCTGATCCATCGACGTTGCGTAAGACAAACGAATATATCCTGCTCCACCTTTAGCAAAAAATGAGCCCGCAATTACAGCAACATGCCCCTTTTCAGCCAAATCATAAATAAACTTGGTATCATCTTGTTCCAAGCCTGCTGGAATTTTGGCAAAAATGTAGAAGGCACCTTTAGGCTTAACGCATTCAAAGCCTAACTTGGTTAATCCTTCATAAAGCACATCACGCCGCTTTTGGAATTCTTTCTTCATTGGTTCCGCATCGTTCATTCCATTGCCTAGTGCTTCTTCAGCTGCATCCTGCATTGGCGTTGGTTCCGTCGTTGTGATTGCTTGGTGAATCTTAGCCAGTTGATCCAAAATCGGCTTAGGCGCAGCTACCACACCGATTCTATAGCCAGTCATTGCCCAAGCTTTTGACACGCCATTCATTAAAACAACTTGATCATGTAAAGTCTTTTCCATCGAAGCATGTGGCTGATCATAATTAAGCTCACTATAAATTTCATCACAAAGAACAAAAACCGGCTTATCTCGAACAACATCTGCTAAGGCATCAAGTTCATCTTGTGAATACATCACACCTGTTGGATTGGTAGGATAATTCATGACAAGCGCCTTAACGCGATCACCATACTTGTCCAATGCTGCCTGCAATTTTTGCGGCGTTAATTTGAAATCATCAGCTGAAGTATCAAGCTGTACCACTTCAGCTCCCATCGATTGTGCATCACCAATGTACAGTGGGAAAATCGGCGTTGGTACTAAAACTACATCGCCCGGATTAATGACTGCAGTTAAAAAATCATAGATAGATTCCGTAACCCCGTTCGTAATCAAAATTTCATCAGCAGCATATTTTTGACCATATTTTTCCGCTAAAAACTTTGCTGCAGCTTGACGCAATCCCGGTGTACCATTAGACGGTGCATAGTGGGAATGATTGTTAGCGATGCTTTCTTGGGCAGCTTTTTTAATATGCTCAGGCGTATTAAAATCTGGCTCACCCACCGTAAACTTGACAATATTTGGTATCTTACTGGTATAAGCAGCAAAAGCTAAAATCTGGCCTGGCTTTTGTTCAACTAATCCCTTTTTCATATGCTTTGTTAAGTCAACCATACTAGTCACCTCATAATGT
>LHCFR01400__coassemble_1179_pt1 | contig 19259 bp, 17 predicted proteins | sample LHCFR01400__metabat2_high_PE_023 | metagenome-assembled genome bin LHCFR01400 | reverse complement strand
TACGTTTACTCTTGCTGTTGACCGTCAATTTACAAATAGCCAAGGTGAGAGAGGCGCAGATTTCGTCAGCTGTGTAATTTGGAGAAAGTCAGCAGAAAACTTCTGCAACTTTACTTCAAAGGGTTCATTAGTCGGAATTGATGGCCGAATTCAAACCAGAAGTTATGATAATAAAGATGGGCAAAGGGTATATGTAACCGAAGTTGTTGTTGATAACTTCGCATTGCTCGAATCACGCAAGGATCGTGAAGCCCGCGGTCAAAATGGTGGTTATACACCAAATAGTGGAAATGCTGGCAGTCAACCTGCTAACAATTTCCCAAATAATGGCGGATCACAAGGTAATTCACAGACTAATAACAATCAAAATAATTCACAAGATCCATTTAGTGGCTCAGGTGATACGATTGATATTTCTGATGACGATCTACCATTTTAAACTAAATTAAAGAAAGGATTCTAGAACATGGCTCAACAAAGAAGAGGTGGCCGTCGTCGTCGTAAGGTTGACTACATCGCAGCTAACCACATCGACTACGTTGACTACAAGGATGTCGATCTGTTGAAACGTTTTATCTCAGAAAGAGGTAAGATTTTACCACGTCGTGTTACTGGCACTAGTGCTAAGAACCAACGTAAGGTAGCTAATGCAATTAAGAGAGCTCGTATCATGGGCTTGTTACCATTCGTTGCTGAAGACTAATTTAGATCGAAATAAACCAAAAGGACAGGACACAAGGTTCTGTCCTTTTTTCGTATAATAATTAAAAAAATTCTCTCTTCGTATTGTACCTACTGTTTTCAATCATGAGCCGGAATAAGGTATAATTAACACTGATATACTATATCTATTAGGAAGGATCTTCATGAAGGATTTTTTACGTAAGCTAGAATTGCCTGAATTTATTAAGGATTCACGGCTGACAGCTTCTATAATCATTGCACTTTCTCTTTCATTATTGGGAAGCATTATTGCGATGATTATGAATCCATTGTTTGGTTTGGCAATGCTTTTAGTCTTTATTTTGACCGTTGCCTTTGCCATCTATGGGACCTATATTTTAGCGGGTAATGCAAATAGCTTTGCGGTTAATTTGTCTTACCGGATAAAGCGTAGTGAACAAGAAGCAATGATTAAGATGCCGTTGGGAATTTTGCTTTATGATTCGGATCACCAAATTCAGTGGGTTAATCCATATCTGCAATTATATTTAAAGAGTACAGATTTAGTGGGGCACACAATTGAATCAGTTGACCCTGATCTGAATAAGCTACTTAATGAAGCAATTGAGGCAAAAACAGCAGAAAATCATCTGGTTGATTGGGATGGTCACCGATTTGAAATGGTGGTCCAAAATAATTTAGGCGTAATATATTTATTGGATATTACGCGCTATGCCAAAATTGAAGATAAATATAAAGCTGAACGATTGGCGATTGGTCAAATTTTCATCGATAATTATGATGAGCTAAGTGAAGCAATGCATGATCAAGAATTGACCAGCATGAGTTCATATGTGCAAAATACATTGAGTGATTATGCGAAAAAGTTTAACGCATATTTAAAACGGATTGATGAAGACCATTTCTTGATCTTGATCCATATGCAAGAATTAGCTGAGATGGAGAAGGACAAATTCTCTGTTTTAGATAAGGTGCGTCAAGAAACGAGTAGAAACAATACGCCACTTACTTTATCTATGGGAATTGCTTTTGGGAGTGATTCTTTGTCTGAAATTGCCAACCAGGCTCAATCTAACTTGGATTTGGCCCTAGGTCGAGGTGGAGACCAGGTTGTCTTACGTCAACCCGGTAAAGACGCCCGCTTTTATGGCGGTAAGTCTAATCCGATGGAAAAGCGGACTAGAGTTAGAGCAAGAATGGTTTCACAAGCAATTAGTGAACTATTTAAAGATGCCGATCAAGTTTTTGTTGTTGGTCATCAGCGTCCTGACATGGACTCAGTCGGTAGTGGGATTGGCGTAGTAAAATTAGCTCGTCTTCACGGAGTTAAAGCTAATTTTGTTTTAGATACTAATAAGACAAACTATGATGTTGGTCGCTTGGTCACCTTAATGCAACAGAAAAATCAGGATAAGGATATTTTTATTAACCCTGATGTAGCTTTAGCTCAAGTTACTGACAAGTCAATGTTGGTAATGGTTGATCATTCGAAGTATTCAATTACTTACTCACGGGCACTTTATGATCCTTTGAAGAATCGAATCATCGTTATTGATCACCATAGACGAGGCGAGGAATTCCCTGAAAATCCAATGTTAACCTATGTTGAACCATATGCTTCTTCGGCTTGTGAATTGGTCACTGAAATGATTGAATATCAGCAGCCAGCTAACGGTAAGCGAGTTTTGACCGATATTGAAGCTACAGCAATGTTAGCCGGGATTGTGGTCGACTCCAAGGAATTCTCGTTGAGAACAGGAACTAGAACCTTCGATGCGGCTAGTTACTTACGTTCAATCGGGGCTGACTCAGCAGTTGTAAGCATGCTCTTGAAAGAGGACATTGATAGTTTCCTCGAACGGACGCATTTAGTAGCCACTTTGAAGATGGTGAAGCCACATATGGCCGTATTATGTGGACCTGATGATAAGATTATAGATCCGATCATTACAGCGCAGGCGGCTGATACTGCACTTGATTTGGAAAATGTGGGTGCTAGTTTCGCAATTACGCGGCGCAGTGATAATACGATTGGTATTTCAGCTAGATCAATGGGTAAGATCAACGTTCAAATTATTATGGAAAAATTGGGCGGTGGTGGACATCTTTCTAATGCGGCAACACAGATTAAAGATGTTACTATTGAAGAAGCAAAACAAAAATTGCTTGATGCAATTGATGAATATGAAAAAGAAAATGATTAGGAAGGACAAATATGAAAGTTATTTTTACTCAAGATGTTAGAGGTCGAGGTAAGCGTGGACAAGTTAAGGACGTACCTGATGGATACGCACAAAATTACTTGATTAAGCGAGGCTTGGCTAAAGAAGCTACTAAAGGTAACATGAATACCTTGAAGCGTGTAGAAGCTAATGAAAAGGCTGCTTATGAAGCAGAAAAGGCCGAAGCAGAAAAGATCAAGGCAGAACTTGAAAAAGACGATACCGTTGTTAACTTCAAATCTAAGGCTGGTACTGACTCACGTTTGTTTGGTTCAATCTCAAGTAAGAAGATTGTGGAAGGCCTTGAAAAGCAATACGGTATCAAGGTTGATAAACGCAAGCTTAACTTGCCAGAACCAATTAAGACTTTGGGCTATACTAATGTTCATGCCAAATTATTTAAGGGTGTAGAAGCTACTATTCGCGTTCACGTTACTGAACAAGACTAATAAAAAGTGGTTGTGATTGATGGATAATATCGTTTCTCAACAAATTCCGCATGATCGCGATGCCGAAAGGGCAGTTCTGGGTGCGATTTTTATCGATCCTGAAGCCATTGCGGATGCTAGTGCGGTAGTTCAGCCTGAAGATTTCTATGAGCGGGCTAATCAAATTGTCTTTCAAGCGATGTTGGACTTGTCTGATCGCGGGGATGCAATTGATACGCTGACCTTGCAGGATGAATTAAACAAAAGAAATCAGTTAGAAGATATTGGTGGTATCGGTTATGTTTCTGAATTAGCGATGGCCACACCGACAGCAGCGCATGTTACCTATTATGCCAAAATTGTGCATAGGAAGGCGCTGCTTCGTCGTTTAATCTCTGCTAGTCAGAAGATTATCTCTAATGCAATCGATGGCTCTGACGATGTAACAGACATTCTAGATGACGCTGAAAGTGAAATTATGAATGTTTCGTCAGAGAATAGCACAGGCGGCTTTAGAACCATTAAAGAGATCGTTAATTCAGCGATTAATGATATTAATAATATTCCGGATGACGGAAATATGGTTACTGGCTTGCCGACTGGTTTTGCGGAATTAGATAAGATGACAACTGGTTTTCACGATGATGAATTGATCATTGTAGCTGCTCGTCCTGGTGTGGGTAAGACTTCATTTGCCTTAAATATTGCGCAAAATGTAGGGCTACACACTGAAAAAAGTGTAGCTATGTTCTCACTAGAAATGAGTGGAGAGCAACTGGTTCAGAGGATGTTAGCTTCTGAAGGACTGATTAATTCACAGCACTTGAGAACTGGCCAGCTTGATGAAGAAGAATGGCGTAAATTGGTAGTGGCTTCTGGGTCACTAGCAGGTGCGCAAATCTTTATCGATGATACGCCCGGAATCAAGATGAGTGAAATTCGTGCTAAATCACGGCGATTAGCTAAGGAAAAGGGCAATCTTGGTCTTATTGTAATTGACTACTTGCAGCTGATTGAAGGGCCACGCAGTGAATCACGGCAACAAGAAGTTTCTGCTATTTCAAGACAGTTAAAAAAGCTAGCTAAAGAGTTGCACGTGCCTGTTATTGCCCTTTCGCAGTTATCACGGTCAGTTGAACAAAGACAAGATAAACGGCCTGTATTATCTGATATTCGTGAATCTGGGTCAATTGAACAGGATGCCGATATTGTTTCTTTCTTGTATCGTGACGATTATTATCGTGATGAACCAGATGATGGTGAAAGTAGCGGTAGTCAAGATGAAGTTGGCGCAGAAGACGATAATGGTGAAGTAGAAGTCATCATTGAAAAGAACCGTTCCGGTAGCCGGGGGACGGTTAAGCTAATGTTTTCAAAGCCATTCAACCGTTTTTCAAATTTGGATTATGCGCATGATCCTAATGGTAATTAGAAAAAGCACTCAATGAGTGCTTTTTTTTGTTGTTTGAATATAATACGAATAATATTTACATTTATAATGGAAATTGTTTATATTTGGTGTTGAAATGATACCATAAGTTTGCTATAACTATTACTGAAAAGAGTAATAACGAATATACTCATGGAGGAATAGCGAGTTTATGAAGTTTAAGAAAATTTTGCTTGGTGCGTGTGCAGTTTTAGCAGCCGTTTCACTAGCTGCCTGCTCAAATAGTAAGAAGAGTTCATCTGCATCGAGTGAGCCAAAGGAATTGAACGTTGAATTTGTACCAAGTACTCAAGCAAATAAGATGGAAGCTAAGGCAAAGCCTTTAGGCACATTATTGCAGAAGCAATTACACATTCCAGTTCATGTAACCGTTTCTACTGACTATAGTGGTTTAGTTGAAGCAATGTCATCTAAGAAAGTTGACGTAGGCTTTATGCCACCATATTCTTACATATTAGCTCATAAAAAGGGAATTGCTGATGTTTTATTGCAAGCCGAACGTTACGGCTATGATGAACCATCCGGTAAGATGAATCATACCTTAATGCATAAGTATCGTGGTATGATCGTGGTTAAGAAGGGCTCAAAGATCAAATCTTGGAAAGACTTAAAGGGTAAAAAGATTGCGATTGGCGATCCTAGTTCTTCATCGGGCTATGTTTATCCAGTTGCGGAACTTTACAAAAAGGGTTTGAATGTAACCAAGGACTGCAAATTAGTTAATGTTAAGGGTGACGATCAAGAAGTGTTATCCGTTTTGAATGGGGATGTTGATGCCGCATTCGTCTTCTCAGATGCACGTAATATTGCCGCTAAGGATGACAAGAAAGCAATGACCGATGTTGTGCCAATCTACTTTACCAAGTGGATTCCAAACGATACTATTGCGGTTAGAAAAGATATGCCTAAAAAATTCAGAGTTAAGTTAGCTAAGGCTTTCAAGAATATTGCTAAGTCTAAGAAGGGTAAGCAAATTATCGAAAGCATTTATAACCATTATGGTTACGTTGAAGCTAAGGATTCCGACTTTGATGGCTTACGTCAATACCAAAAGATCGTTAACAAAGCTACTGGTGGCAGTAACTAAAATAGAATAATTTAATTGAAAGGGCTCACCATTACGGGTGAGTTCTTTTTGTTTCTATATAATATATCAGTTAAAATAGACATAAAAGAAATGAAGAAAGAAGAAAAATATGAAAATTGCGGTTTTGACTGATAGCTCGGCTTATTTGACTAAAGAGCAACAAGAAAAATATCAGATTGATGTTCTGCCTATCCCGATTATTTGGGGGAAGAAAGTTTACCATGATTTAGTTGATATTGGCTATGAAGAGTTTTATCAAAAATTAAGTGAAGAAAAAGAATTACCAACAACTTCTCAACCTTCAATCGGTGACTTAAAAGAAAAAATTAATGAATATGTTGAGCAGGGATATACAGATGTGATTGTGATTACTCTTTCAAGTGGTATCTCCAGCTATTTTTCAACGGTTCAAAGTGTTACTGCAGAGGAAGATCGTATCAAGGTTCATCCATTTGATAGTAAGATTACTTGTGCAGGTGAAGCAGATTATGCCATGCTAGCAGGGCGACTAGTGCAGGCAGGAGCCAATATTGATTTAATTATGCATGATCTCAAGGACTTGCAAAAAACAATGGATGTGCGCTTCATGGTGGACGATTTGAGCCATTTAAAGCGGACTGGACGTTTATCTAATGCGGCTAGCTTTGTTGGTACGTTGTTCAAGATTAAGCCGATTTTATCGATGGATGTGCAAAATGAAGGCCATATTTCAGCGATTGCGAAAGAGCGTCAATATAAACGTGCATACAAGCATGTGCAAAATGATTTTGATAATTTGACTAAAAATATGCCGTATAAGATTCAGGACACAATTTTTGATTCACTTGATCCTGAGAAAAAGCAAGAGTGGCTGGAAGATTACCAAGCAAAGTTTCCTAAGTATAAGTTCGATACCAGCATTATCGGACCAGTTGTTGGCGTGCACGTGGGACAAGGAACAATGTCGATGATTTGGTGCCGCGATTTGGATACTTATTTTGATGAAAATGGGCGACCAATTGAAGGAATTGAGTCAAAAGTGGTTGAAGATCCAGCGTAAATCAACAAAAATAATTACATACATATGAAAGCCTTTACACATAAGGGCTTTTTTCTTTATAATATTAGCAGCATGAAAACTTTTTGGAGATAAATTTACAGAAAAGGATGAGAATATGTCAGAGAAGAAATATGTTGGTAGTATCGAAGCTGGTGGTACGAAATTTATCGTAGCTGTGCAAGATGTAGAAACGGGTGAAGAGGTTGCTCGTGACCGAATTCCTACCACAACTAATAAGGAAACTCTTGAAAAGACAGCTGAATTCTTTAAAAAGCATCCCGTTGATGCTTTAGGTATTGGTACTTTTGGTCCGATCGATATTAACCCCAACTCTCGTACTTACGGCTATATTTTGGATACGCCAAAGCCAGGTTGGTCAGGAACTAATGTGAAGGGCTTCTTTGAAAGAGAATTAGGTATTCCAGTTGCCATGACGACTGACGTTAACGCATCATGTTATGGTGAATATGTTGCTCGCGGTCGCGATGATTCTAAGAGCTACTTCTATGCAACAGTTGGTACTGGCGTTGGAGCTGGAATTGTGCAAGCGGGTAAGTTGCTCGGTTTGAATAACCATCCAGAAATGGGGCACATGTTGGTTCGTCGTTATCCTGGTGATGATTATGAAGGCCATTGCCCATTCCATAATGATGCTTGTGTTGAAGGCATGTCTGCCGGTCCAAGTCTTGAGGGCAGAACTGGTATCCCTGGTGAAAAATTGTCTCGCGATAACAAGGTCTTCACTTATTCTGCATATTACATTGCTCAAATGCTCTTCAATGTTTATATGGCTGCTCGTCCAGATGTAATGATTGTTGGCGGTTCAGTTTTAAATGAAGATGATTTGGTTAAGGTAAGAAAGTTCTTTGATGAATTTAACAACAATTACATTGCCACACCCGATTTGAATGAATTAATTGTGCGTCCTGCTGTGGCTCACAACGGGTCTGCAACTCTTGGCGATTTTGAATTAGCTAAGAATTTGCTCAAATAAAAAAGCATAGATAAATTGAATAAGCAATAAAAAGGCTCAACTCGTTAAGAAAGACGTAAGGCGAGCCTTTTTTGACGTAATTTGACCTAAATGCGCGTAATATTAATTCTAGAAACGTAACCGGTTTATTAAGAAAGGAGCCCAACTATGAACAAATCAGATAGTGGCTTAAAAGACAAAGTTATCGGTAAAGTGAAAGAAGTCGAAGGTAAAATTACCGGCGATAAATCACGCGAAGTCCAAGGAAAAGCTCAACAAGCCAAGGGCAAAGTTAAGGACAAAGCCAAAAAATTAAAGGATGATCTGGAAAAAGACCATCAAATAGATGAAGATTGTTAAAGACTCAGGTCGACTAGCAATAGCTAAACAGAAAGCAAATAGGTGATCCTATGTTATCATGGATCTGGGTTTTAATCGTTGGCGCTATAATAGGTCTAATAGCTGGTTTCATAACCGGCAAGGGTGGATCAATGGGATTTCTAGCTAATTTAATAGCAGGGCTGGTTGGTTCAACCTTAGGCCAAGCAATCTTTGGTTCGTGGGGGCCGCAAATGGCTGGGATGGCAATCGTACCATCAATATTGGGAGCCGTCATCTTGGTACTAGTGGTTTCCTTTGTACTAGGGATGCTTAGAAGAACTGAATAAAAATAGAATAAGAGAAAAAAGACATGCTGGGCATGTCTTTTTTTGTGTTTCATGTGAAACTATTTTAGCTTTTTTCGTTCATTTTCTTTCTCAGCTAAAAAACGTTGCTTAATTTCTTCAGGCAAAAGACTAGGGACCGTCTTGTCATAAAATTCAAAGAATATGGGTGCCTTGTTAGAGTCATTGCTCTTGGGATATAAGGCAAAGTCACTTTCGCTAAACGGTAAGCTGATATTACCACGTAAAGCATTGATAATCTCACCGAACATATGCAAAACATAACGGCGCGTCTCAGGCTCTAATGACATGATTACGCGACTGAAACGGACAGTGCCTAATAATTTATTGGCTGTAATCTGGAACACATCGGTAATGTTCAATTCATCAAAAGCTTGAAAGAGGGCATCCCAGAGTTCGCCGCGTTGTTTTTCAGGAATGCTGTGATTGAAATCGATGAGCGAGTGGCGCAATGAGCGAGCACCTGAAGTTAAACTTTCAGCTAAAACAAAACTGTCACGCCCCACGGCCCAGCGGCGAGGATCATGTTGTTGGACCATTGGTGCAGTGCTTTTGACGATTAAAACGTGTTCAGGATGATCAAGCATGGTGCCGATGATTGAGGCTTCAGGTAAATAGGTCTTCATTTTATACATGCTGCGAGTGAAACCAGGAGAGTTCCAGACCTGGCGGAAAAAGCCGGGGCCGTCAAAGCTAAAGGCTTTGATAATGCGGTCTTGCAATTTTGGCTCGGCTACGCTTAAAGCATATTCAGCGTAATTGCCGCCCTTAGAATGCCCTGCTAAATAAATTTTGTCATGGGGAAAGGCGGCAGCCATTTCTTTGAGATAATTGGCAGCAACATCTTGACCATAAACTTTGGGCATGTAGTTCATATTCATGTCTTCGTTCCAGCCGATGATTGAGTTGTCGGTTCCGCGGTAAACGATGATAATTGTATTATCGGTTAGGCGAAAAGTAGCCGCGGTAAATTGAAGTGGATAAGGATCCTTTTCCAGCCGATTAGTCCAATTAAGGATTTTGATGTCGCCTAGACGAGGTGATTTAGGTAAAAGAAGAATTTGATCGCCAGCTAAATCTTTCATTTGAACTTGAAATGAAGGAAGGACGTGTAATTTTTCTGCGACTTCACTTAAGGTATGTTCCTTAGCAGATTTGTCGACGGGTAAGTAGATGATTGAGGCGAAGAGGGATGCGTCCACGCTATTAAAAGGCCGTTCTTTAAAAGAAAGATCTCCCCGCCAACGTAAATAATCAAGTGTTCCAGCCATAACATCATCCTTTCATTAATTAGGCAATATTACTATTTTACTAAATTGTCGCGCCAAAATAAAAATCTCAAGCTAATGCTTGAGATTTAAAATGATTTTACATACCACCACGGGTATAACTAATACGGGTAATATCAGGATATTTACGTAGATTCATGACAATAGAATTCTCATCCATTTTATTATTAATGATTCCGTCAACGTAGAAAACAATGTGGTCATCACTCACGTCGAGAATTTTAACAGTAACATTTTCGACGTGATTATCTGCTAGTTCTTGCCTGATTTTAGATAAAATATGATGCTGATTAATAGCCACAATTTGAATATTAAAACGAACATGTGGCGTTATTTTGTTGATAATGACATCATCGTGAAAGATCATTTGAATGATAAACAATAGGGCGGTTGATAGGATACCGATGAAATACATGCCAGCACCAACAGCCATCCCGATGGCGGCAGTTGCCCAAACTCCAGCGGCAGTAGTTAAGCCTGAAACCTGTTCTTTTCTAACTAGGATTGTACCCGCACCAATGAAGGAAATTCCTGTAACGATCTGGGCCGCAATTCTTGATGGATCTAGTGCAATGTCATGCATGTTTAATAGATCGGTAAATCCATATTTAGATACGATCATGAATAAAGCAGAAGCAATCGCAACTACGATATGAGTTCTCACACCCGCGCTTTTTCTCTGAATCGCCCGCTCATAGCCGATTAATGCGCCACAAAAAGCTGCGACAACAATTCTAAGTAGCCAATCTAATTCGGTTGTAATTGGAGCTAAAGTTTGCATTATTTAGTCCTCATCCTTTGTATAATCAACAATTATTATCATTTCTATTTTAACGTAAATGCAGAAAAATTATAGTCTGGGGAATTTTTTTGAACTTTTTTCAAAAAAAGACTTGCACAGTTTCCATCTATATGGTTTAATAAATACTGTTGTCGGGTAAGACAACGAAGAGTTGCTGACTTAGCTCAGTTGGCAGAGCACCTCACTAGTAATGAGGAGGTCGGAGGTTCGAACCCTCTAGTCAGCATAACAAATGTGTTAGACATGGTTTAAAAGCCATGTCTTTTTTGTGCAATAAAAAAGACTCGTAACAGTAATTTGCTACAATTCTTTATATGATTTGGTTTTAGGAATGTTTGCGAAATTTTTCCATTATCAGCTGTTGGTGAGATGGCCAGCCTAGCCTTTTTATTGGTGTATGCCATGGTTAACTTAGGCCACTTGCGCATTGCAGGACAAACTGGGGCCAAGCGCTGGATTTTGATTTGCTCTGTTGTATTGAATCTAGCTTTGTTTGCTTTGTTGTTTATTCAGACAATTCTCAACCACGAAACTTTAACTTGGATTTCAGTAATTGCTTTGTTAATTATTAGTTTTTTAGTTGAACTTGCTTGGCGAAAAAAGAATAAACGCAACCTGCATTGATTAGGAAAAAAATAGTAATTTATGATACAAAAAGTCGACTTTTGTTCCACTTATTGGGTACAAAAGTCGGCTTTTTGTTTTTTTCGTTGTCAAAACAATATCTTTAATATTTTAATTCAGATATACTCTCTTTGATCAAGTTTGAAGTGAGGGAAAATGAATGAAAAAGTTATTGATCGGAAGCGCAGTCTTAGCTGCCTTATTAATTAAAGAAAATATCGCAGTAAATGCGGCAATAGAGCAAAACGAAACAACGCCTAAGATTGCAGTTACTGACAAAAAAGAGAAGCCAAAAGACCAGTCTGATAATAGTTTGGCAGGTCATTATGACCAAGAGACAAATTTTATTACCTGGGAAATAAGGCTGAATCCCAAGAAAGAAAAATATACTGGTGATTTGAAGTTGGAAAATTTAATTCCAGAAGGCTTAGTTCTAGATCCAGATACGATTGAAGTAATTAAGAATGATAATTTTATTCAAAATTCTAGTTTAGTTAAATTGAAGAAAAACAAATTAACAGCTGAATTTCCTGCTAAGAAGTATTCAGAGAGCACAATTTTGATTAAGTATCGAACCAAGGTGGAAGCAGAGCCTAATGAGCCTAATTATCTTCGGGTGAGTCAGTCCTTTACTTTGGGCGATGATCGAGTTCAAGAATACGAGCAAGAAATTAAATACGATCGAAGTAATAAGAATTTTAACATTGAAGCGCCACATAAATCTACGTTTAGAGATGATAATCAAATTTCGTTAATTAAAAAATCTAAAAATAATGAAGAACGCTCTGAAGATTGGCTTAAACGTCTAGCAGAGCTGATTATTAATAAAAAAGAAACTACTTCAGATAAAGGAGGTGAAAAAGTTCAAGGACAGGTCAAAGATCAAAAGCAGCAAGCTTCCCCAGAAAATACAAACCTTTCACGCACTCCAACTGTCAAAGGCTTGACTGGTTTTGATACTAAGGCTAACGAGGTAAAATCCACGGCTAAAATAGATTCTGATTCAGTAAAAACTACTCTAGATAAAGACGAGATTAAGGACAATGCAAGTACTATCTCACCTAAGTCGCAAAAACACGATACTCATGTCACACTCCCTAAAAGTGACACATCAGAAACTAAGGCAAAATTACCTAAAGCTGGTGAAACTGCCGGTGTTATGCTCAGCGTATTGGGCATAATTTTAATAATTGCAGGGTGGACAGTTCGAACAAAATTCTTAAAATAATCTATATTTGTACTAAAATACGGATTTTCAATAGCCAAAATAGACTCTTTCACGTATTATTGAGATAGATAAACTTGTATCATGAAAGAGAAACAAACATGCCGTACACTATTTCAGAAATTATTGTTTTATTTTTTACTTATTCAGTTATCGGCTGGCTTTGGGAAACCTTTTATTGTTCGATCAAAGACCACCATTATGATTATCGGGGATTTCTGTTTGGTCCTTACTGCCCCGTGTATGGGTTCGCCGTTACTACAATTTTAATTTGTACCAAAGACGTGCGAGATAACCTGCTCCTTTTATTTATAGTAGGGACTATCGTTGCCACTATTTTCGAATTTGTGGCTAGTTGGCTATTAGAGACAATCTTTCACATGAAGCTTTGGGATTATTCAAAATTATGGGGTAACATTCAAGGTCGAGTGGCCCCAATGATTTCATTATTTTGGGGCGTTGGTGTAGTTTTATTAGTAAAATTTATTCAGCCAATCATTCAGAAGCTCATTAATAATGAAGAAAAGATAACTCATGGCTGGCTAGCTGTGGGTATTACCATTGTTATGGGTATTGACTTAGTATTAACAGTAATCAGTGTCGAGAGATTCCATACTACAACTAAGATGTGGGATGTGCATATTGACCACTTTATTGAGCGAGTTAGAACTAAAGTAGAAAGTCATATGCCTGAGAAAGGAAAATTGCGGGTTGGTGATTGGCACCACTCAGTGATGCAGCACTATGATGAATTACAACCGCAACGATTAAGCTGGAATCATAAGCGCTACTTGAAGAGCTTTCCAAAATTAAAAGTTACTGATGCTCCTAAGTTCATGGAAATTAAGAAAGAAGTCTTGAAGAAAGAAAGCTAACTAACATAATCTTATTTTGTGGGATTGAAAAAAGTCGGATGATCATATTAGGTCATCCGACTTTTTCTTATCCATTAATTCTATTTGGTTCACGTTTTTTACTTTTTATTTCGGTGTAGTTATCTAAAACGTTGGCATAGCGTCCAAGGGTGAAAAGGTAATCAGATAATCGATTGATGTATTTTAATACGTCATCTGATAATTCTTGTTCATTTAAACTTAATTTGACTGATATAATAGCAATACCATCAACTCCTGAAACTACTGAAGAAGAACATTTGACAATAAAAGATCATGTAGGTTCATCAACTTTAAGAAGAGAATTACCACAAACTGGTGAAAAGAAATCTACTTTGAATGCAGGCTTTGCCCTTGCTTGCATAGGCTTGGCTTTGCTTGCAGGAATGTTGTTTGATCCTAAAAAGAAGCACTAATACTGAATAAGAATTAAGTTCGTTAAAGATCGAATCATTTTGGGTTCGATCTTTTTTAGTAACAAAATTTAAAAAATCCCACCTTCGTGAATAATTGAATACTTTATGTATTTCAATCGTCCACTTTAGTGGGATTGTATCAATTCAGGATGATCTTTTTGAATTTCCTGTTTTTGAAGGGCAGCCCAAGTCCATGGAAGAGTTTTTTAGTCGTCTAGAAACTATAGGCAAGGCTTGGCATAAAGCCTATGATACCATTGATTCCGATACAGATAGAGTCATTAAGAGAACTAAAATGGATGCTCGTACTACGTTAGACCTACTAGAACATCTATCACCTGTACAGCTCTTTTGAAGAGAAAAAGAATATCAGCACGTCACCAGTATGGTTCTTAGACTATGATCAAAAAATTTATTGTACTGATGACGCCATCATTGGTCAGATGCTTCAAACCATTAATCATGACATTACCCGACGTAGCAGTCGTAGCTTATTACACTGGAAAATTCTTAAACAAAATTGTTCCAGAGATTTTTATTTTTTGATGGATGTTATTTTTTATTTAGTTCTAAGTGATTTTATCTATCAAAATTAATAGCTCTATGTTATATTATAGGTGTTATAATAATGTAAAAATTATTAGGCACTGAAATATAGTGCCTTATGATACGAGGAGAAAGATCATGTTAGAAAGAGTCCCAAAATATACACTAAGAAAACTGTCAGTCGGCTTGGCCTCAGTGATGATTGGATCAGGAATACTGATGAACTCTCCAAAGGTACTTGCTGATACTACTAACTCAGATGAAGGTACTAGTCATGTTGTTCAAGAAGATAAGAATAAGATATCTGGTGCTATTCAAGGTCAAAAAACTGATTCTAAAGCAGATGTTCAAGGGAGCAGCGACACCCCAGTTGCTGAAACAGCAACTGGCAATAAGAACGAGAGTGAAAATGAGTTAGAGTTAGCAAAAGCTCCAGCTAGAGCTTCTGCTTCAGCAACCACAATTAATGCTGAAGAAAAAGTAGTGGCAACAAATCCCCAAGATACTAAGCAAGATAAAGACAAGCAGACAAATGCGAATGAAGCTACGCAAAATACTACCGATGTCGGCAAAAAAGATACTGAAGTAACGCCGACTAACGAAGCAACAACACCAGCTACACAAAATACAACCGCCAAGTTTAAAGTATGGGCTGTACGACTAGTAAAGAAGGCAGCAGCTACTACTGAAACACCAACTGAAATCCCTGCTTCAGCAAAAGTTCCAGCTCCAGAACCAACTACTGCTTATGCTACTTCTAGTGATTGGTCGGACCTTACAAAAGGAAAAGCAATTGCTTACTACACTGCTAATGATGATACCACTACGATCACAGGAGTTTATAATAAGCCAGATGCTACTTCTAGTGATTGGCTGAAGCTTACAAATGGGAAAGCAATTGTTTACTACACTGCTAAAGGTAAAGATGGCAAAACTTATGTGACTGGATATGTAGGGGAAGGTGGTAAATCACAATCGGTTTTTGATGTTGATCAGATTAATCCAGAGAGTCTTGAATATCATCTTATTTATCGTCAAGGTGATAATAAAAATAATACCGGTCTTTGGGCTAGTTTTGCAGATGGTAAGACCATTGAAGTAGATGGAGGTCGTATAGGTTCAGATGGCTTCAAGTTAAAGAGTGAAGCTGGCTACAGTTATAACTGGTCAATGAACGGTGTTGGTGATGGAGGAAATTACTTTAGCTATGCAGACTATCTTAAGAATCATAATAATTCTTTAGAAAAAGCGACACAAATCAGTCTTACTGGTACGCAAGTTAAAGCAGGCGATACAATTGAAATGACAATTCCGGTGAAATACGCCGGCAAATTATCTGATAGTCAAAAATCTTTATCTTTTCAATCTATCGTCGATGACTATGGTAATGGCTTTACTCGACGCTCGTCAACTCTTTATTTCACTACAGTTCGAAAAGTAAAATTGCACCCAGAGCAAATTGCTCCAGCTCCAAAACCAACTACTGATGATGCCACTACGACCACAGGAGTTTACAACAACCCTCTGGTTACATCTTCAGACTGGATTAAAATGACACATGGTGATGCTATTGGTTACTACACTGCTAAAGGCAAAGATGGTAAAACATATGTAACAGGATATGCGGCTCCCAAGGGCAATTCACAATCAATCTTTAATGTCGACCAAATTGATTTAAATAGCTTAGAATTCCACCTTCTTTATCACAATGGTGACAAAGAAGTTAACTCCGGACTTTGGTTTAACTTTGCTGATGGTAAGACGTTGAAATTGGATACTAGTCGTTTAGGTGCCGATGGTCCGCAGTTAAAGAGCCAACAAGGTTGGTCCTATAAATGGTCTATTAATACAGGTGCTGACCAAGGTATTTATTATAATAGTTGGGCAGAATATCTCAAGGCTCACAACAATGTAGGGGACCAAGCCTCTCAGATTTCTATGACAGGGGTTGCTCTCAAGCCAGATGATACGATTGAATTTAATATCCCAGTTAAGTATACCGGTCAGCTGTCTGCCGGAACCCCATCCTTACGTTTCGAGCAAGATATTGACGACTATGGTAGTGGTTTCGCTCGAAGCTCGGCAAGTCTTTACTTTACAACTGTGAAGAAGGACTTAAGCGAGGTTAAGCAGGTAGTCTTGCTTCCGGCTGAGTTCATGGGGGAACAACCTGGTCAATCAAAATGGAAGCCCGTTGAGGAAATTTCTAAATATATGCCAAATGTGTGGGAGGCCCTTAAAATTAGTAACTTCCCAACCTATAAGGGATTATTCAATATGGATTCACTACCAAAAGGGGACTTACCATCGATTGTTTATGGCTCTGCGCAATACTATATTGACCTAAGCAAAATTCAAGAAATTTTTGCTAACCATGGTTACACGGTCAAGTATGCTAACAACAACGGTAAAGCTCAGGAAATGCCATTCTATGTATACAGCACCCAGCCAGGGGCAGTCCGTGTTGATGGTGGTAAACTTGGCGCCCCATCTATCTGGGTAATCCAAGTTCAAGCCGTGCCTGCTATTATTTTAAATAAGGATCAACACTATGTGGCAAATCCAAATGCTAAGCCATGGGACACCGCTTCAATGATTGATGAGATTTATGCTGCTGATGACCCAGGACAGCGGCAGACGCGCGATCAACTAAAAAAGTTGTCAAAGACGGACGTGGATATTAGTTATGAATACCAAGCTCCAGGGGCTGCTACGGCTGCTGCGGTTGATAAGGTCGACTTGACTAAGGCGGGGGTATACACTGTCACTTACAGTCATACTTATGCTGATGGGCAAGTAGTTAAGGATAGTCGCAAGGTTTATGTCGATGGTGTTAAGCCAGAAACCAAGGACATTACTCGAACAATTATTGTCCACACGCCAAACGGAAGTGACCAAAAAGTTATCCAAACAGCAACATTGACACGGGACGTGATTCTTGATGCAACTACTGGGGAAATCAAATCTTTGGGTGAATGGTCTACTACTACTAACTGGGAAAGATACTCAGCTCCAGAATTTAAAGGTTACACTCCAGACAAAGATCATATTGATGCAACTGCTGTGAACAAGGACACTCAGGATACAACTGTTGAGATTAGCTATAAAGCTAATGAGATTACAAAGCCAGAAACCAAGGACGTTACTCGAACAATTATTGTCCACACGCCAAAAGGAACTGACCAAAAAGTTATCCAAAAAGCAACATTGACACGGGAAGTGATTCTTTATGTACCTACTGGGGAAATCAAATCTTTGGGTGAATGGTCTACTGCTAAGTGGGGAACATACTCAGCTCCAGAATTTACAGGTTACACTCCAGACAAGGCTCAAATTGATGAAACTACTGTGAACAAGAACACTCAGGATATAACTGTTGAGATTAGCTATACAGCTAATACGACCCAAAAGCAAGAAACCAAGGACATTACTCGAACAATTATTGTCCACGAGCCAAACGGAACTGACCAAACAGTTATCCAAAAAGCAACATTGACACGGGAAGTGACTCTTTATGCACCTACTGGGGAAATCAAATCTTTGGGTGAATGGTCTACTGCTAAGTGGGAAACATACTCAGCTCCAGAATTTAAAGGTTACACTCCAGACAAAGCTCAAATTGATGAAACTACTGTGAACAAGAACACTCAGGATACAACTGTTGAGATTAGCTATAAAGCTAATGAGATCACAAAGACAGAAACCAAGGACATTACTCGAACAATTATTGTCCACGAGCCAAACGGAACTGACCAAACAGTTATCCAAAAAGCAACATTGACACGGGAAGTGACTCTTTATGCACCTACTGGGGAAATCAAATCTTTGGGTGAATGGTCTACTGCTAAGTGGGAAACATACTCAGCTCCAGAATTTAAAGGTTACACTCCAGACAAAGCTCAAATTGATGAAACTACTGTGAACGAGGACACTCAGAATACAACTGTTGAGATTAGCTATACAGCTAATGAGACCTCAGAGCAACCAGGTCACAGCAAGGACAACAATGGTGGTAACAACTCAAATACTGAACTAACTGATAACAATACTGATACCTCAAACCCAACTGACAATAATAAGTCTAGCAAGACCAAATCAACGACTACTTCTAAATCTAACCAGTCTTCAAAGGCTAAGCGAACCACTAAATCTGGTACGATTAGCCCTAAGGCAGTCGCTTTAGCTTCTAAATCTAACCAGTCTTCAAAGGCTAAGCGAACCACTAAATCTGGTACGATTAGCCCTAAGGCAGGCGCTTTAGCTAATACTACTGCTGGTCCAGCTACTTCAGCTAAGGCAAATATGGAAAACGGTATTGCAAAGAACAACAGCCAAAATTCTCAAACTTTGCCACAGACTGGTGAAAATGAAAGTAAGGTAGCATTTGCCGTTGCCGGGTTGTTAGCAGCTGCTTTGGGTATTTTTGGTATAGCTATTAATCGTAAAAAAGAAAATTAATTAGCTAAGTTGAATAAATCATACAAAAAGACGCATAGAATAGTGGCTCTTTGTCAAACACCCTAAAGTATAAAGGTAGATAGAAACATGACGATGTTTTTATCTACCTTTTTTCTTATACTTAGATTGAGCTTGCGGTTGAACCCTTCAAGGCAGCCGTTAGAATAAGGCAGTTTTGCTCCATTAAGCACAGCTTTTAGGTTATGTTTAAAGGTCAATAGTGTTTTGTGCATTAAAGTCCCAATTTGATCTTGGCAGTTGATTAATAATTTGAGCTCATGAGTATTGCCCGTTTCAACGGCTTGAATAAAGCTTTGCATCAGGTTATATGAATTCTCTAAGGTAGTGCTGGTATTGATGCCTTCTGTAACTACTTGTGCTTGAGTTAAGCAGTCTTTGTAGTGCCAGTTATAGTGAGGATGAACTTTTTCAAGTTC
>LHCFR01400__coassemble_1119_pt1 | contig 20911 bp, 19 predicted proteins | sample LHCFR01400__metabat2_high_PE_023 | metagenome-assembled genome bin LHCFR01400 | reverse complement strand
GGTCCAGATGGACTTTTATTTTTATAAAGTGTTCAACTTGATTTTACAATCGGCGTTAATCTCTTTTTATTGATTTATGGTGTGTCAACGATCGTTTTTGTTTTAATTTATCTTGTTTTATTGAGTTGGCAATTATTGTTGGCTATTTGTTTGATGGTAGCTATTTCTCTTTTGCTACCAAACTTAACAGAAAAGCCATTACAAAAAGCAACAGAATTAATTTCTGACAGTAATCAGAAATATTTAGATACATTAAATGATTGGTTATCTGGTCTGGATCAACTTCAACAATTTTTAGCTGGAGCTAAACTATTTTCCGTAGTAGAAAAAACATCGAAAAAATTAGAAGCTGCCAATGTTAAACAAACGGCTTATATTAAATTACTTGATGCTTTAAATGGAATTGTTTCGGCAGCGTTTGGTTTAGCTTTGTTTGTGCTTGCTGGTTGGTTGGTTAAAAATCATCAAATTCCAATTGGTGCCTTATTGGTAGTCGGTAATTTTCGGTATTACTTAAATGGAGGAATTAATACACTTACTAACGGGTTAGGAGCAATGAAAGGTAGTAAAAAATTACTTGCCGAAGTTGATGAAGCTGCTAGTGATATTCCAGTGCAAGCTGAAAAAGACGTAGCTATGCCTAGTGTAATTAAGACAGAAGATTTAGTTTTAAAGTTTCCTAATGGAGAAAAATTGACTTATCCTGATCTTAAAATTAAGCAGGGTGAAAAGATTTTATTAACTGGTGATTCTGGTGCAGGCAAGTCCACTTTGTTTAAACTAATTTTAGGTGAACTTAAGCCAAGTGCAGGCAAGATTATTTATGAAGATAAAAATGATAAGAAAATTAATCCTGATTTAAGTAAAATAGGTTATTTACCGCAAGATCCAGTAGTTTTTCCAGCATCAATTGAAGAAAATATTACGATGTTTAATGAAAAACTGGATGGAAAGGTTAATCAAGTAGTAAATGAAGTAAACTTTGCTGATGATATTGCTAAATTTACTGAAGGACTAGATGAAAAGATCGATCTTGATAAATTAAATATCTCCGGAGGTCAAAGACAAAAAATTGTCTTGGCAAGAGCAAAAGTCCACAATAGTAATATTATCTTGATTGATGAGGGAACTAGTGCAATTGATCAGAAAGCCACAATGTCGATTTTGAAGAATTTATTGAAAAGCAAAGCGACGATTGTTTTTATTGCACATAATTTTAATGAAGAGATGCATCAATTATTTGATCGAGAGATTCATTTGGTAAAAGAATAGTTGAAGAAAGACACCGCATTTTTAGGGATGCAGTGTCTTTACTTTAGTTTGGAAAGATATAGGTATTGAAACTGTTATTCTTATTTATTTTAAAATAGCTTAGTAATTGATAAGCCATCCAGTCAGTATCGTCTGCTTCAAAAAATATTGAAGGATAATTTTGAAACATTTTAACTAGAATAGCTTCAATAAAATTATTAGAACTAAACCTATCCCAAGAACAGATGTATGCAATCTCGTTGTTTTCAGTGAATACAAGATTATCTATTTCTCCGAGTTCATTAGTACTATAATATCCAGTTTTTGTTGGAACTTCTTGGATAAACGTGTCAATATTAGCAGTTAATGGTGACACAGATTGATGAACTTGTTTGTAATATTTATAAAGTAATTGGCAACATGTTCTGTAATCGGGACTTTCTGTATTGAAAAAATGAAGAGATAATTTGTTATTGATCTCAATTTTTAAATCTTTTTTGTTAACGGTAAGCGTATAACAGTGTCGTTTGCAGATAAAACCATTTCTTAATAAAAAATCTACGATTGGATTTTCATTTGAATCAATCATGACTTGCAATGCTTGGTGCTCTGCTTGAACTATTTTTGAAAATGGAATATTTACAGAGTAATCACTTAGATTGAATTTTAGATAAATATATTTGTTATGAAAAAGATTGTGATAAGTAGAAATAGTGCCTAGATGCTTATCGTTATCAGTTACTTTGTAGATTTTAGGAGATATTTTTTCAATTTTTGTAGTCATTTTTTATCCTTTTGATAATTGAAATTAATTTTTGATCGGTTCCGTTTTTAATTATGAAGTTATAAATCGGTTCATAATTGAGCACAGGGAAAATAAGATCAGGATCAATTTTAGGTATAATGTCAATCATTGATTTCTTACTAATTACGTTGAGATTTTTAACTTCTTGAGCATTTCTTATCTTTCTTTTTGCTTGTGAAGGAGGATAACCTTGTCCCCAAGGCTGTTCAAAAAGATTTTTTATAGTCTGCTCAAAATTGATTTCACCACTCCAACCCCAATTAAGTCCTAGTGGAAAGGAGACAACATTGCCGTTATTGATATGACCAAAAAGAAAAGCATCTTGTGGAGTGGGGATATAACCACATTGAATATTAGGAAAAGTATTTCATGCAAGCATCATTCCTTGTCCAGAAGTACATCCTGTCACAATGAAGTCAGTCGCCTTGCTATTAATTAATAATGCAACAGCTAGGGAAACTTGCACGTAAGATAGACTAGCCGAACTATCTTGATAAATACCAAAATTGAATACTTGATCATTGGATCCTACAGATTCTTTGATATACTTCTCTAATATGAAATTTTTACTTTTTTGCGATGTAGCTTGAATAATACCTATTTTCATAAATTTTACCTCAAAGGTTTATTTTGAAAGCGTTTTATAATATTGCGTAGGAAAATAAATAAGAAGGTGAGCACAATGAAAGACAGAATTATTGTTGGAACTTCTGTTAAATTGAGTCATGTTTTAATCGGTATAATTGTGGTGATTTTTCTTTCACTGTTTTTAACAGGATTTGGTTATCAACCTTGGTGGCTATTTCTTATTGTACTAATTTTAGGCGTATTTGTCACTTTACCGACTTGTTTCAGTTCATATTGGCAAATTGATAGTAAGAATATCACATCTATCACTTATGATAGCAATGATGCACTAAAATTGCTGCAGTTACTTGGTTTGCGTAAAAAAGATAAGCAAATCATTAATTTGTCAGAGATAAAAAATGCTTCTGTTGTTTATCGTAAAAATTTGCGTCTCAGTCCCGTTGATTTTAATCTCGACTATCTAGATTTAATCTTAGATCTAAATAAAGGAACAAAAGTTACCTTATCACTTGGAAGTATTGATTATCAGAAATTAGATTCTATTCTAACTTTATTGGAGGATAAGGATATTGCAGTACATGATAAGCAGGGAGTTCAGCAATTATTGAAGGAAAATAAAAATTTGTTTAATCATTTTCACAGGAAAGAATGGACATCACTTTAGGTGAGTAAAAAACAGATAATTAGAGACTATTTCCAGGCATGGCTTAAACCAAATATTGAAGTTATTAAATCTATCTTTGATAAAAATGCTACATATAGTGAGTGCTGTGGACCTATTTATAGAAATAAAAAGGAGATAATATCTTGGTTTGAAAAATGGAACAAGCAGGGAAAAGTAATTGCTTGGCCAATAGAAAAGATATTAATTAATGAGAATACATGTATTGTTGAATGGCATTTTAAATGTAATTACCAGAAAAAAATTAGTGAATTTGACGGCGTATCAATTATAGATTTTAATGATCAAAATAAAATAATTTCAGCAAAAGAATATCAATCTAAATCTCAACATTATTATCCCTATAGTAAATAAGACTTCTAGCCATGATAGGTTAGAAGTCTTATTTTGAATGATACAATCTAATTTCTATGGAAGAGATTACCAAACCAACTATGGTTCTTTTTAGCCTCTTCTTTTCGTCGTTGTTCACGATCTTCTAACATTGCCTTAGCCAGCATATCAACTGTTTGAGTTAATTGTGCTTGATTGTCTCGTTGTTGCTTATCTCTAAATGAACTACTATTTTGATACTTATTCATTAACGTATCATCATCAAGCCATTTATCAAAGTTTTCCACGTCAAGGATAAAGCCAGTACTAGTTTGTTGTGATGCAATGTGATATTTTCTAGGCAAATATTTAAAGTAGCGATCAAGCATAGTAGAGCCACTGTTTTTCGCCGTTTGATCGGAGATTTTATTGAAAAGCTCTTTATTGATTTGAGCTTTTAGCCGGTCATCTTGTTTAATAAATAAGATATCGCTACCAATTTTTGCTTGATTGATTAACATTCCCCAATCATTTCGACCAACGAATAGGGAATAATCGTAATTTTCTTCAAAATACTTGCTGACTTGGTTATACATATCAAATTTATCAAGTGCAGTTTTTAAAACATGCTAGATTGGATATAAGAAGTCTCTTTCAATCTTCTGCGCGTCTTCAACACTAACGTTAGTAAAGAATTTTGCTAATTCAACTTGACAATATTTAAAAAGATCATCATTTGCACGGCTAAATAAGCTAGTTAATGCTGCATTACGTTGATCACTTTCACCTGAAAAAGTAGATTCAAAGCTTAAGTACCATAAACGACGCATAATTTCAGGCTTTAGTGAAAATTGTGATTTAATAGAGCTTTCTTGTCTATTCATCGTGAAAATGAATGCTGGTGAGGGATGAGTTAAATTACGGTTGTTAGTAACTTCCTTGATGAATCTTTCAAAGTAAGTACGCGTTGTAAGTTCAGGACTGACATCATCAATCATTAATGGACTTACAGGACCATTTGTATATACATAGTCACTTAGCGTGTTGGTAATTGTCATATTGATATTACTCTTGCCAAAGGCATAATTCTTTGGATCCATCATTCCACTATCTAAGAAATTATGAGCACCAATTAATTTAGCGGCTATTCTTTTCCCTAGGGTGGACTTACCAGTTCGACCTTGTCCGATTAGTGCTGTAGCAATAGGCACGTCCTCTCTAGATACGTTGCTTCCAGATAATTCATATAAATTGCGGATTTTCCAAAGCCATGGTGATTCATACAGAAACAACATAAAGTCACAAGCTTGCCAGCCTTCACCAACTTCTTTGTAAGTATTATATTCATGAGTGATATCACAGAAAAGCTGAAGTGCATTTTTTAATTGCTCTTCAGTTAAATCAGAAGTAATAACTTCAGAAGGGATGTTATCACCAATTTTAGAGGCTTGGAATAATTGACCATTATTGTAAAACTGAACAGGAACAGGGAAGAGATCTTCTTCTTTTTCAATTTGTGTTGTATCTGCTTTTGCCTTTTTGTCTTGACGAATAATGTGCTGAGTTAAGCTATATAAATCTTGCCCGATTGTATCTAGCTTACGTCTTTTATTGCCACCTTCACCAAATAAAGTAACTGTTTGTGAAGCAACAAGCTTTTCATTTTCAGATAATTTCTTTAATTCATCATCTTTGCTGTAATGGTCACGATACTTTTTGATCTCTTCAGCTGGAAGAATGATGATGTCTTTACCAGTTGAATTAGGACTATTTTTAATTTCTAGAGAAGAATCCTGCATCACATGAATGCGTAGCTCTTCTTTATCTTTGTCTTTTAAATAACCAGATAATTTTTTAGCATCAATGTATGTTGCAGCTTGATCAAGGTTATCCTGAAACATTTGTTGGTAGCAATTGAACAATGGATCAGAAGTATTGCCGTAGTCCCAAACTAATTGCTCCATATTTTTATTAACAGCCGCATCGGTAAGATTCATTGAACCCGAAAAGACGGAGTACTTGCTTTGATTTCTCATTAAATAAAGCTTAGTGTGAATCAAATTCTGTTTGGTGAAGAAAAGTTGTAAACTACCATCTAAAATGCGTTTAGTGAAGGTACTATCTTGGTGCTCGTAACTATATTCAATCAAATCACGACGCTTATTTAAAATTTGGTCAATTCTTTTGCCAATTGAATTTGATCCATTATCAGTTAGTCCAAGAATTAGTGTGATCTGGTCAAAACGTGGTAGAAGATTTTTCTCAATAAATTTAATGTTGGAAACAAAGGAAATACCTTTAAACTCAGAGAATTTATTTGATTCTCTTTGAAAATCAACTAATTGCCAAAAATCGGCATTGGAAATTAATTTTTGATCAGTATGATTGAGTATTTCTAATCCCATATGAAATCCTTTCGTGAGTATACAAATATTTGCTTTTAGTGTATCGTGAAAAATTGAATTAGAGCAAGGAAAAATTAAATTATCATTGAATTTATAAATTGGATTAAGTAAAATTTGATTCAAATAACGGTAGTAAAAAAATATATAATATGTTATTGCTTGGGAGACAATTATGACAACAGTATATTTTGTAAGACATGCTCAACCTGATTTATCAGTTCATGATGATTTAACACGTCCTTTGACAGAAAAGGGGTTGCAAGATAGAAAAAAAGTAACGGATTACTTTAGAGATAAACACATCGACCAAGCTTTTTCTAGTCCATTCAAGCGTGCAATTGATACAATTCAACCAGTTATAGACGAGAAGAAACTAACATTATCATCTATTTCTGACTTTAGAGAAAGAAAAATTGGTGATGAGTGGATTTCTAATTTTCATGAATATTGTGAAAGACAGTGGGAAGATTTTGATTATAAGCTAAGAAATGGCGAATTTTTAAAAGAGACGCAGGAGAGAAATGTTGCAGCTTTGAAGCTAGTTTTGTCCAAATATCAAGATCAAACTATGATTATTGGTGGACATGGTACAGCAATTGGATCAGTAATTAATTACTATGATCCAAGCTTTAAATATGAAGCCTTTGCTATGATCCAGTCAAAGAATCCATTTATTGTGAAAATGAGCTTTGATGGAGAAAAATATTTGGAGTATAAAGTAGTTACTTTTTAGTAAAAAGATAATCTCATAAAGTAAAAATGGTAAATCAAGGTACTAATAACCAGATTTACCATTTTTTATTTGTTATATTATAGCTTATGTTAAATTTTATCCTGAGCAATGAAATTATCATAAATGGTTTTGATAACTACTTCTTCATCTTGCCGTCTGGTACCAATCATAATTGAGATTTGGGATGCCCCCTGGTTAATCATTTGAATGGAGATGTTCTTTTTACCAAGAGGGTAAAGCAGGCTAGCACATAAAGTCAGCTTGTCCTTCATCCCTTCACCTACCACCATTGTGATCGCATAATCATCAATCCACTGCATTTGATCAGGATTTAGACTAGTTTGAATTTCATTACAGATAACATCAATTAATTGATCAGTTAAGACATCTTTTTTGAAAATAATGGTAATATCATCAATTCCAGATGGCATATGTTCATATGAAACGTGATGTTTTTGCAAAATTTCCATTAACTTCAAGGTGAAACCAGCACCTTTATTTAACATATATTTTCTTAAATAAAGGGCCGCGAAGTTTTTGCCTCCGGCAATACCTGTGATTGTGTGTTTAGGTATAAAGCCGTCCTCTGGTACGATCATTGTCCCAGGTTTTTCTGGAGCATTAGTATTTTTAACATTGACAGGAATTTCGCCTTGAATAGCAGGAATTAAGGCTTCATCGTGAAAGACGGAAAATCCCGCATAAGATAGTTCCCGCATTTCTTGATAAGTCATTCTTTTAATTGGCTTGGGCTGATCAACGATATGGGGATTGGCTGAAAAAATAGCATCGACATCGGTGAAGTTTTCATAAAGATCAGCGTTTAACCCCCTAGCTAGAATAGCACCGGTAATGTCAGAACCACCGCGAGAAAAAGTAGCAATATGTCCTGATGGTGTAATGCCATAGAAGCCAGGAAAAATGATCTTTTCATCTTTTGCAGCCTTAATTCTTTTTAAGTTCACATAAGTTTCAGGATTGACTTCAGCATTATTAGAAGTGCCAGTGACAATTAAACCTACATCTTTTGGCTCTAAAAATCGTGCTTTAATTCCTTGATGATTTAAAATTTTAGCAATCAAAATTGCATTAAGACGTTCTCCGTGTGCTTTAAAGGTTGCCATGCGGTAGTCATTATTAGGGTAACTTAGCTTCGGCAATGTAAGTAGAAGCTGCTTAATATCCTCTAATTCTGCTTCAGGCAGCTCAAAATATTGGGCAATTAATTCATAACGCTTAAAAATACGGGTAGCGATGTCTTGATAATTATTACTCCTCAAGCTCATATATGCGTAAGTGATCATTAGATCGGTTACTTTAATATCATCCTCAGTTCTTTTGCCCGGTGCTGAGACTACAACGACTTGTCTTTCGGGATCGGCATTAATAATACTTAGGGCCTTATCTACGCTATTACCTGAGGCTAGGGAAGAACCTCCAAATTTAACAACTTTCATATCTATTTTTCCTTAACTATTATTTCAAATCTAAAATTGAACTGATTTCTTTTTCCATATCATTTGGTTCAATAATTTTTTCGGTCTTGGGTTCACGATCAAAAAGGGCACGCACACCGATTGATAATTGACCGCCTAATTCATCATGCAATTCTTTAATTGCACCGACGCCAGTTTGCATACTAGGACCACCAGTGATGGCTTCATACACCGTTTCTGGGAACTTATATGGACTGGCCGTTGAAACAATGACCATTGGGGTTTGATCGCCGGTCTTCTTTTGATATTGATTTGCTACAAAAGAGCCAACAGCAGTATGTGGATCAATTACATAGCGGTCATAATTGTAGGCCCGTTTGATTTCTGATTTAACCTTTTCTTCTGTTGCAAAACCAGCTGCAAAATTTTTTTGTAATTTAGTGAAAACTTCACCGCTAACTTGATAATGACCGCGTTGAGTCAATTGATTCATTAAACTAGCGACTTCATAGTTATTTTCGTCATAAAGGTCAAATAAAAGTCGTTCCAAATTGCTGGAAACTAGGATATCCATTGCTGGTGCATTGGTTAAATGGAACTTACGTCGCTTATCGTAGACACCATTATTAAAGAAATCAGTCAATACATTGTTTTCATTAGATGCACAAATCAACTTTTTAATAGGCAAACCTAATTTCTTAGCATAATATCCAGCTAGGATGTCACCAAAGTTACCTGTTGGCACAGCAAAGTTAACTTCGTCTCCTAGTTTAATTTCTTGTCTGCGTACTAATTGCCCATAGGTGTAGAGGTAGTAAGAAATTTGCGGAACCAGACGACCAATGTTCATCGAATTAGCTGAAGAAAATTGATAGCCATTAGCATTAAGTCGGTTTTTGAAAGAATCATCGTTGAAGATTTTTTTAACTTCAGTTTGAGCATCGTCAAAGTTACCTTTGATTGCAATTGCACGCAAATTGTTGCCGCGTTGGCTGAGCATTTGCTTAAGTTGAACAGGACTAACGCCACCTTCAGGATAAAAGACTATGACATCAGTACCCTTTTGATTAGCAAAGCCACGCATTGATGCCGTACCAGTATCGCCAGAAGTAGCGGTTAAAATAATAATATCTTTAGCAATCTTTTCAATTTGAACAGCTCTGGTCATTAATTGTGGCAACATTTGCAAAGCTATATCTTTGAAGGCAAGGGTAGGACCGTGAAAAAGCTCCATGTAAAAACGGTTATCGTGCTTTTCGATTGGAACAATGCTGCGATCATCCCATTGTTCACTATAAGCGCTTTGAACTGCAGTGGTGATTTGCTCCTTAGTAAAGTCATCAAAGAATAAGCTAATAACCATGGCAGCGATTTGCTTGTAGGAAAGTTTGGATAAATCTTCTAACTTAAAATTAGCTTGAGGAAAGGCAACAGGCACGTAAAGCCCACCGTCTTGAGCTAAGCCTTGAATAATTGCTTGAGGTGCAGTTAAAGTGTTTTCTTTTGAACCTCTAGTACTACGATATTGCATAAACAATCTTCCTATCTTGTGAAATATTAATATTATAACTATTGTACCTTGATTAGCACCTATGATACAATCGTAAAAATAAGAAAATCATTAAAAAGAGGATAAGATCAAATGGCCATCAAAATTGCATTGCTTGGATTAGGAACAGTTGGTTCAGGTGTTTTAAAAATAATTAAAAATAATAAAAAGAAGATTAGACAAACAAGTGGTGAAGAAATCATCATTGAAAAAGCTCTAGTACGTAATCCAGAAAAACATCGTAATTTAGCTAACGAAGTGATGCTAACTACAGATTTCGATTCGATTTTGCAAGATCCCGAAATTAAAATTGTAGTTGAATTAATAGGTGGGCTTCATCCTGCTAAGGAATATATTACTGCAGCAATCAATGCTGGAAAAAATGTGGTTACGGCCAATAAAGACTTAATGGCAACTTTTGGTTCAGAATTGATTAATTTAGCTGCAAGTAAAAAGTGTGATTTAATGTATGATGCTAGCGTTGCAGGCGGGATCCCTATTTTGCGGACCTTGGCTACCTCTTATTCCAGTGACATTATTTCCGAAATTCAAGGAATTATTAATGGTACGACGAATTATATTTTGTCACAAATGGGGGAAAAGGGACTAAGCTACGAGGAAGCGCTGAAAAATGCTCAAGAGCTGGGCTTTGCGGAGGCTGATCCCACTAACGATGTTACAGGTAAGGATGCAGCATACAAGATTGTAATATTAAGCAAGTTTGCTTTTGGTACTAAGATTAGTATTGATGATTTTACTATTCAAGGGATTAATAATCTAAAGGATTTTGACATTAAACAGGCTCAGAAGTTAGGCTATGTCATTAAGCTGATTGGGATTGCCAAAAATATTAATGGTAAATTATTTGTAGAAGTTGCTCCATGTTTGTTGCCAGAAAGTGCGATTATGGCGCATATTAAAAATGAACTAAATGCTTTACAAATTAAGAGCCAAAGCCTAGGAACAGCAGTATTCACAGGCCCTGGTGCGGGTAGCTCTGCAACGGCTAATTCAGTCATGAGTGATGTGATTACTGAAATAAAAAACGTAGTGAAAAAGACCACCGGTCAGCCATTTAGTAATTTCTCCCATGTTATGCAATTAACAAGTTCGGAGGATGTGAAGTATTCCTATTATTTATCTTTCGAAGCAGAAGAGACCTTGTTTGATTTGAGTAAATTACTCTCTGATTTGGAAATTCCGGTTCGTGAGATTAAACAAGTACAATCAAGAATTGTAGTTGTAACCGAAAATATTAGTCGACAACAGCTCCAAGATTTAGCAATTCAAGATCAATATTTAAAGGCTAGCTATAAGATTTTACAGTAAAGGAAGGGAGAAAAAAATGATTATTAAAGCACCAGCTTCAACGGCAAATTTGGGCCCTGGCTTTGATTCACTTGGCATGGCGGTTTCACTTTATTTGGAAGTAGAAGTTTTAAGCGTAGCTGATCGCTTTCAGGTGGATCATGTGATGAAAGGAATTCCACATGATGAAAAAAACTTAATTGTTAAGACTGCACTAACAGTTTATCCAGGTTTACAACCGCTTCATTTACGCGTCAAAAGCAATATTCCGTTGGCTCATGGTTTAGGCAGCAGTTCAAGTGCTATTGCTGCCGGAATTGAATTGGCTAATCAAATTGGTAAGCTGGGACTATCAGATGAAGAAAGGGTTCAATTAGGAGCTAAAATCGAGGGACATCCTGATAATATTGCACCGACTATTTTGGGCGGCTTGGTTGTTGGTGCTGAAGTTAACCATCATTTTGATGCAGTTGAAGCACCACTTCCTCCATATGCGTTGGTGGCTTATGTACCCGATTATAATTTGGAAACTAAGACAGCTAGAGCAGTTTTGCCTAAAGAATTAGCTTTTGGCGTAGCTACGCATGGCTCAGCAGTTGCTAATACTTTAATTGCTAGTTTGTTTGCTCAAGACTACCCTAAAGCAGGAGAATTAATAGAACAAGATGTATTCCATGAAGTTTACCGAGAAAAACTAGTGCCAGAACTTGTAAAAGTGCGGGAGGTAGCTCATTCAAAACATGCCTTGGCAACTTATTTGAGCGGCGCAGGTTCAACTATTATGACGTGGATTGAAGATAAACATGTAGCTGGATTTTTGTCGGGCTTACGTAAACATGATTTAAAAGATGAGACATTGATCTTACATCCTGATGAACAAGGTGTCCAAGTTATCCAATAAAAAAGACTGACCAAACGGTCAGTTTTTTTAGTCGTCAAAGGTTGCAGCAAAACTATCACCATCGATTAGCATTCTTTTAGCATTGACAGCATACCAATAAGGAATAACTTCAGTGCCATTTTCTTGCTCTAATTCACAGTCGGCCATTTTTAAAATTCGGTCTAAATTTTTAGCACTGACGTTAGGGTAGAGCTTCAGTAAAGCTTCTTGAGTAATGCCATTTTGTTTAAAGCCACTAGTGGGATAATTGGCAGAAAAAATATCAGAAAAATCATCTAAGTCATATCTAGGCTTAAATTCTCCATCAAAGTATTTGATTTCGATGTTTTCAATTTCCATAAAGGCACCAAGTTGTTTTGCCATGTAAGGGAACTTATTAGCTAGTTGTTCAACAGTAAAACCATTGTTTGCTTTAGTTTGTGCATTGGGATGCAGTTTAAGCCAAGCTTCACGTATATTATGACTATCTTTTCTTTCAATAAGAAGGTCTTTGACTTTTTGAATTGCTGCATTGTGTCTGTTTATGGCTTTTTGCCAGTCTAATCGATTAGGATATAACTGTCTATAGCGGACAGACAAGGGATGATCGATTGCGTTGTAGATAAAATTCAGCTTGTCAGTGGTATAAGAAGCTAGTTCATCGTCACGCCACATTAATTCATAGTAAGAACTCATGGAAAGACACCTTTCTATCTGGTTAGACTAATTAATATTAACTGAATAGTATCATTTTTTGCTCCGATTAACAAAAGTGATAAAAATGTCTATTTAGATTGGTCAGAAGCAAAACTTTTGTTAAAATTAATGTGTTTACTATTAGTATTTGCTCAAAGGATTTGACAAACTATGGATCAACTTGATAAGTTCAACCGACGCTACAATTTTCTTTCAAAATTGTCAGCTGCCTTCTTTTATTCAATTGCGGTTGCAGTTGCCCTGAACTTTTTTTGGACGCCGGGGCATATGTACTCGTCAGGAATTACGGGTTTTGCGCAGTTAATTAATACTGTAAGTGAAAGATATCTACCGTTTACGTTATCAACATCAATGATGTACTTTCTTTTGAACTTCCCTCTATTTATATTGGCTTGGTTCAAGATAGGGCATAAATTTACTTTCTTCACCATCGTTGCTGTTGTTCTGGGTTCTATCATGATGCACGCTATTCAACCTTGGCAAATGCACCTGGATCCACTGGTTTGTGCGATTTTTGGTGCTTCAATCAATGGTATTGGAACTGGGATGGCATTGAAAAATGGTATTTCAACTGGTGGACTGGACATTATTGGGATTGTAATTAGGCAAAAAACGGGCATTAGTTACGGTAAGTTCAACATTTTTATTAATTTGATTATTATCGCTGCTGCGGGATACATGTTTGGTTGGCCACGTGCTCTTTATTCCGCCTTGACTATTTTTATTAATGGGCGAGTAATTGACGCGGTTTACACCCAACACCAGAAGATGCAAGTAATGATTGTTACTCAGCATCCACAGCATATTATTGATGGAATTCAGAATCGAATGCATCGTGGAATCACTATTTTGCACGATGCTGAAGGTGCATATAGTCATATTGAAAAGACAGTTTTGATTACCATTATTGATCGATATGATATGTATGATATTCGCCAAATCGTGCAAGGAGCAGATCCGTATGCTTTCATGAGTGTTAGTGAAGTTGAAAAAGTATATGGTCGCTTCAAGGAGCAAGAAATCGTTTAATGGATAGCCCTTAAACCTTGATATATAAGGATTTATAAATGAAATTTGAATCCTAGGGGCACTTTGGGAGCAAAACTATTCAAAAAGAAGCAGAAATGCTTTTTTTTTATTTGGAGTGGCTTTTTGTAATTATGGCTTTATTATTGGTCTTTGTTAAAAGTGATTAAAAATGATATTATTTCGATTGAGAGATGTTGATATATCGTGGATCATTTAGTATTCTCCACGTATGTGGAGGTCATCCCAGTTTAGGTACCATTTTTTGACGATCAAAATCGTATTCTCCACGAGTGTGGAGGTGATCCTAACAGCAGAAAGTGGGATGCATTGTGGAGCTAGTATTCTCCACGTATGTGGAGGTGATCCTTTACGTGACTGACTAAAAAACTGAATTCTCCACACATGTGGAGGCTAAATAGCTGCTCTGAAAAATATGTTCTATAGAGTGGCTGTTTTTTGTATATTATTTAAAAATATTGTTGATGGTGCACGGAGATTGCGTTCACTTATATAGTGAAAAGATGCTAAGAAATCTAAAATAGAATCGAGATGAATTGGTAATCTGGTAATCGTAAGAAGGACTTAGCTACTAATCGTTGTATTCAATTTTGATAACAAATTAGTTAAAGAGCAAAAAATATGAAGAATTATAAATTTAATAAGTTTATGTAAAAACAGTGTCATTAAGTTAGGCTATTGATTTTGGTGAAAAAACAATTAAAGCATCATTTGGCTTTAGACGGCCAGATTGATGCCTTTTTGGCATATTTTTCTAAATATCATTCGCGTTACACGTAAAAGCGTGTGTTGTATATAGTGAAAGGAGGCTAAGAGAATCGGAGCTAAGAGATGACAAATATGCCGAAAGCCCAATTGCAAAGTGCAAAAGAAAAAACCACAAATCAAAGTTCACTTCAAGTTAAATCTTTGGATCCTGGTTTTTGAAATTTCCATTAATTTGGAATGAATAATTGAAGAGGGGGACCGGAACTCCCTTCCTTTTCTATATTTTCATTTTAGTAAATTGAAAGTATTTTTACAAATGAAAAATATAAAATTAACTCATACTGGCAAAAATACTAAATGGTCATTAAAGTTCTATCCTAAAAGAGCTTTGTTAACTGGTGTTTTGATTGTGATTGCTATAGCATTATGGAAAGTGATTTTTAATGGCTAAATATACAGAAGTAAATAAAAAGTGGAATGATAAAAATGAGGCCCGTAAGCTTTACATTAATAAGAGGTCAACGACGAAAAACTTTATTTTAAATCTTGCTATCGAAGATGATTTAGAACAGATTGAAAAGTATATTGAAGAAAGACGCAATAATTTGTAAAGAAATAAAATGGGATGCATCAGGTAATAAAAAGTGCATCTCATTTTTATTTGTATATAATACTAGTTAACTTAAAAAAGTAATAAAATTCAAATAAAATGGAGGTATTTCAAAGAATGACAGAGAATAATAGACAAGCCGAAGGCACTGATATCAAGGCAAAAGCCAACTACGACACAGCAATCTTCGCTGGCGGTTGTTTTTGGTGCATGGTCGAACCTTTCGATACAGTTGACGGGGTAGAAAAAGTAGTTTCTGGTTATACTGGTGGTCATGTTGCTAATCCAACATATGAGCAAGTCTGTTCAGGTACGACTGGCCATACTGAAGCTGTTGAGATTACCTTTGACCCAGCAAAAATATCGTATGATCAATTGCTAAACTATTATTGGCAAGTGACTGATCCCACAGATGCAATGGGGCAATTCCAAGATCGTGGTGATAATTATCGACCAGTAATTTTTTATAATTCACCTGCTCAAAAAGAAGCAGCTGAAAAATCTAAGCAAAGATTACAAGCTAGTGGTAAATTTGATAAACCAATCGTAACTAAAATTGAACCAGCTAAGCCATTTTATCCAGCTGAGGAATATCACCAAGATTTTTATAAAAAAGATCCACTTAGATATGCAATGGAAGAAGCTGGTGGAAGAGCTAAGTTTATCAAGGAACATTGGGATTAATAAAAAGCAGATCATAACTGTTATAAGCTGTGACCTGCTTTTTTACTTTCAATATTTTAGATTATGTTAACTATTTCTTTAAGTTGCTTTTGATAACCTCGATTGGATTGAGCCAAGTTCCGTTGTTAACGTTCCAATTCTTACATGGAAAACCATATTTGTTTATGTAATCTTTATTTGTTTGAGTAACGCCAAGGTGTAAGTGTGAGCCAGTTAGCTTACCGATCTTTTGACCTAATTTAATCTTTTGACCAGTCTTAACATAAATGTCTTTTTTCTTATTAAAGCCTTCTTGGTAAACTTCAACGTAATTATCAGGACTAATAACCCAGATGAACCAGCCAAGGCCGTTGCCATAAGCAACCTTTTTAACAGTACCTTGATGAATTGCATATACGTTAGAATGCCCAACTTCTGAAAAACCAAAATCCCAACCATCATGAAAGTAGGAAGGTGGTGTAGTAGAACGCATATAGTTAGTTATGCCAAAAGTTTGTGCATTATACATTGGACGAACACCATTTTTCTTGTTGGCTTTAAACGGATAAGCCCACTTGAGATTCTTGGGTTGAACTTCAGTTGTATTTTGTGAGTCGTCAAGCGTATCAGCAGAAGCAGTGGTGGTTGATAAACCAACGCTTGAAGTTAATAATGCAGTACCTAACAAAGAAATTATTAATTTACGAAATTTCATTATAAAAACAAACCAGATAAGATCTGATTTTTGTCTCCTCTCTTAATTCACGTACACTATTGTAGCTCAGCAGTTTTACGATAAAGTTACAATTAAATTTCGATTAATAACAAAAAGTTAGTATAGGTATATGTGAATATGCTTTTGGTTAGGCTAGTTAAAAGCGGATGATAAAGCAGTGTCATGGCTAAAGTGTTTGGGTGAAATTCTTAATTGTGAGCAAGAAAGATTGACAGACAAATAATATTTTTGTTTATTTGTTTAGGAGGAATCATAGCAGAATGATATTATGATTCCTCTTTTTATTTGAACATTATGTCCAGCAGATATTGTCTATTTAATAAAAATCGATATACTTGGTAGTAGGATCAAAGTGATGAAAAAATGGTGTTTGCGTATTTTCATTTGGCGCTATAAAGGGATTTGTTTACTGTATTCTCCACGTATGTGGAGGTGATCCCCAAACGCCTCCATCTTGGGATAAATTCCGCAGGTATTCTCCACGTATGTGGAGGTGATCCTAAGTTTGTGAAAATTGGGCCGTATATCTTTCAGTATTCTCCACGTATGTGGAGGTGATCCTATGGCAATGACATTATATTCTGGGTTCGTTGGGTATTCTCCACGTATGTGGAGGTGATCCCCGTAGCAGATCATAAAACTGTAGCAATTACCGGTATTCTCCACGTATGTGGAGGTGATCCTGATAAAGACTGTTGAGCACTCACCATAGCAGCGTATTCTCCACGTATGTGGAGGTGATCCTGATTTATCGGCTTGTTCCATAATCTTTTCTTCGTATTCTCCACGTATGTGGAGGTGATCCCAAATTTTTGAATCTTTGAAAATTCCGGCTGAAGTATTCTCCACGTATGTGGAGGTGATCCTCTTGTGGCATTAATACTAAGTGGTTGCCTAAAGTATTCTCCACGTATGTGGAGGTGATCCTAACCAGATACTGTGCTTTCATTTAAGATTTCAGTATTCTCCACGTATGTGGAGGTGATCCTTAGTCACTTGTCCTTTATGTGGTCATGATTTTGTATTCTCCACGTATGTGGAGGTGATCCTTAGTCACTTGTCCTTTATGTGGTCATGATTTTGTATTCTCCACGTATGTGGAGGTGATCCCAGCGACCGATTTTGCAAAAATCGTGAAGAACGGTATTCTCCACGTATGTGGAGGTGATCCTAGGGTAGACGAAAACGCCGATGCCAGTCGGCAGTATTCTCCACGTATGTGGAGGTGATCCTATGCTTCTCATCCAGAGAGATTAGAAAAAGCCGTATTCTCCACGTATGTGGAGGTGATCCTACAATTCAAGCCCAAAGGACGAATTGTTCGGAGTATTCTCCACGTATGTGGAGGTGATCCTGGTAATGGACTGGTATTCACGGACGCTGGTGGGTATTCTCCACGTATGTGGAGGTGATCCTCACGTCACGCATAGAAAATCTTCGCCCTGCTCGTATTCTCCACGTATGTGGAGGTGATCCATTGTGAGCTGTAGTTTTTCGACATTTGATAAAGTATTCTCCACGTATGTGGAGGTGATCCCGATATTGCAAATGAATTAAGTGATGCAAGAGCGTATTCTCCACGTATGTGGAGGTGATCCCTCCAGTTGCTGACACTAAGCCAGCAGATAATAGTATTCTCCACGTATGTGGAGGTGATCCTAACTGATTTAGTGGGTGCAGTTCTGGATTGAGGTATTCTCCACACATGTTGAGAGTGTTACTGTCCTTGAGCGCACAGATAAATAGCCTATAAACGCTGGTATGCCAGCATTTTTGATAGATGAAAAGTGTACTAATTCCTCTTTTGGTGATTGGAATTAGTACACTTTTTGCTTGTTGAGTTAGAGGGTCGAGTGGATAACGTGCTGGATTTTTAGGTTGTATAGATAAGTGTCCGTTTTGGGGAGTTGAGTTGGTTAAGTTGATGAGAGAAGCAGTAATGGTTGATATGACGATAAGATAATGGATGTTAATTATTAAAGATATTTATAATCAATTTTTGTAAAATACTTTTATGCTAGATTTATATCGCAATAATCAAATGGAATGATGAGAAATATGGTTGACTATATTGCAAAAATTAAACCAATAAATGCGGATAAAATTGAAACACAGGCGCATGGAATAGCAACATTCAGTGAAAATGGTAATAGCCTTCATATTCATGTGGAAATGTTTGATACGCCTGCCAATATTGAACATTGGGAACATTTCCATGGATTTCCAGATGGGAAACAAGCTCATGTTCCGACGCTAATGCAGGACGTGAATCATGATGGCTTTATTGATTTACCTGAAACAAAGGCAGTATCTGGGACAACGATGGTTCCTTTTGATGATGCACCACAAGAAATGAACATTCCCCATGATGGCTACCCAGTTGCAGATAAATACGGTCATTATGAATATGATAAGGATGTTTCATTAAAAGATTTACAAGCAAAATTTAAGCAAGCATTTGGTAGTGACGATCTTCAATTGGATAAACGAGTAGTTTATGTTCACGGCGTACCAGCGGATCTTAAATTACCATCTAGCGTTGCCGGTAATGTTATGAGTTATGATGCACATACAACTTTGCCAATTGCTGCTGGAGAGATTAAATTGGCACATTAATTTTTATAGAATTGAAATTTGAAAGCTAGAGTCTATGCTTTTTGCATGGTTTCTAGTCTTTTTTTGTATATTCTCTCTTTTATTAAACGAAATTTACACGATAAAACTGTGATTTTTTGCTTAAAAGATAAATATAAAAAGACACTAGTATCTTGATAACAGTCAAGTCACCTAAATTGTTTTTTACCTATGATATGTAGTGTCAAGAAAGGGAGAGGTGAAGTTTGAAAAAAACCAGTGAGTTGAAAAGTATTTTAAATAAAAAAGGACACACCAAATAAAGGTTAACATTAATTCAAAAACCCGGATTTAAAATTGAAGTGCAACACTAAGTGTTAAACAAAAAGGCCATGAAGACCTAAACTTGAAGTGACGAAAAATCAAGAAAGGAAGATCTTCATGACCAACTCAAATTCTAGCATTTCTAAACACTATCATCAATTAACTAGCGTACAACGTGGTCAGATTCAGGCAATGCTGGATTCTGGCATAACTTCCCGTACTGTCATCGCTCAAGAAGTTGGCTGTCATAAATCGACAATCAGTCGCGAAATCAAACGCGGAAGCGTCCTGCAAAGAGACAGCAGCTATTTGTTATATGAGCACTATTACGCTGATACTGCACAGATTTATTATGAGAAGCGTCGCAAAAACTGCTATCAGCGCAATTCATTGAAGCATTATGCTGTCTTTTTAAGAATGCTCTCAAGACGCTTCAAAGCTAAATTTGATGCCACCAGCATTGATGAATTCGTTGGTGAATTCAAAAAGACTATGCCAGGCTACCCTTGTCCCAGCACGCCTACTGCCTATCGTTATATTGATCAGGGCTTGGTGGACATAAGCAATATCGATCTGCCTATGAAGCTCAAAAGACGCAGGAACAAGCGTCATCACAGCCATGGCGGTCACGCTTTGAAGTAGTTATCAAGATTCCTGACTATCGGGCAAGCACATGAAAGACAAGTCAAAAGCTTATGTTCAACAGGCAACCAATGCCATTAACCACAAATATCGCCGAATCCTCCAATATCAGACAGCAGAAGAACTCTTCAAGCAATATATCTCTTCATAACCTAACTGTTGCACTTAATTTGACAATTCAGGAAGAATTAATTATCATATTTCCCGCAAAAAAGTTGTTGTGCAAAATTATCCTATCAAAGAAACGGGAGCTACCTACTTGCTAAAGCCATATGAGCTACTAGTAGAAGAAACTTATAATTAGACCTTTGAGTCACCAAGCGTATTAGTGCTTCGGTGGCTTTTTACTTGTGTGTCGGGCATGACATTTCATCTAATCCAATGAAAGTTTGGATCACGGGTAGTTGTCGCCAAGTGTAGTGAACCACAAGCTAGTAACAGTGATGTTATGGATGGAGGAAGTGGCTAGCGAGTTTTCCGAGCCTACGTACAGAAACCTGGTTAGGCCAAATGGCGGATAAGGCTGCGATACAAGTCGAAGTCCAACAGGCAATAGCTCAAGTACTAATGAGGATTTATGATCCTCACTTTAGCGAGCATAGCTATGGCTTTAGACCAAAATCGCAGTGCGCATGATGCCATTGAACAAGTATTGGAATATCTTGATGATGGATATCAATGGGTAATTGATTTAGATATTGAGAAATATTTTGACACGGTCAATCATGATAAATTAATTTCAATAATTAGAGAACGAGTAAATGACAAAACCACCCTCCATTTGATTCGGTCATTCTTAAAATCCGGTATCATGGAAGATGGTTTGGTTAAGCCCAATAAGATTGGCGTGCCGCAAGGCGGACCGCTTTCGCCAATCCTGTCCAAGCTTTATAACAAGATTAGAGAGCTTCTTTGTCGCAGGAAAGCAGCTGCTCAACCTC
>LHCFR01400__coassemble_982_pt1 | contig 27622 bp, 28 predicted proteins | sample LHCFR01400__metabat2_high_PE_023 | metagenome-assembled genome bin LHCFR01400 | reverse complement strand
AGTTTGGCCACCAGCAAACATTTCTCTGATCATTTCTTCAGCGACGTCTTGGTTCAAGGAAACTACCATTATTGCGGTATTTTGTACATCGGTTTAATGATGACGGAGAATGGTCCAAAGGTCATTGAATATAACGTTCGCTTGGGTGACCCTGAAACTCAAGTTGTCTTACCTCGAATTAAAAATGATTTTGCAGAAGTGATCGATGCAGCGGTAAATCATGAAAAGCTGCCTGAAATTGAAGAAAACAATAGCTCTATCTTAGGCGTGGTTGTCTGCAGTAAAGGCTATCCAGCGCACCCGGCACCTAACGTGAAGATCGGCAAGTTGCCAGAAGGTACCAATACCTATATCTATTATGCCAATGTGAAAGGCGAATTGGATAATCTGATAGGTGATGGTGGTCGCTTGTTCATGGTGATTTCGGAAGCTGACAATTTAGTCCAGGCGCAAGATAATGTGTATTCTTATTTGAGTAAGCTTGATCTGCCAGATTGCTTCTACCGTCATGATATTGGTAATCGTGCTTTGAGAGATTAGATGTTTAAAGAAAGTCCCAGTTAGGGCTTTTTTGTTTTGGTAGGATTTGATATAAATATTACGAACACTCGGTCATGGTGATGGATCGATGATAGATTTTCTCCACATGTGTGGAGGTGATCCTGAAGCTTCGGCATCTGTAAGAGATATAAAGTAGCTTTCTCCACGTAAGTGGAGGTTTTGAGGATAAGTCGTCTAACAGGGAAGACAGGTTTATTTAATAAACAAGATATGGGTCCAATTCCCGTCGTCCTCAATTTGAATAAAAGAAAAGCTTTTAGTTGTAAGAAACTAAGGGCTTTTTTGATAAGTTGGTAACATTTTAGATCATACTAAATTTTCTTTTATATAATAAGCTTGTATTGGGAATAAAGGAGAAGAGAATACTATGAAGAAAATAACAATGTTACTGGCATTGATTAGTTTAACCTTTGCTGGTTTTAGTGTCTCAACCACTCAGAATGTTCAAGCTGTAAGCAAGTATTCTGAGAAGTGGCATACTGTGAAAACTACTGAGAAGGTTTATAGATATAAGCCATATGTGCCTAAGGGTGGCTATATGTACCAAATGAAATTTATTCATAAGACACCGATTAAAAAGGGTACGTATTTAAGATTGCGCTGTCCAGGTACTCACTATCCATGGCAATTTGTGATTAGAGGACATTATTGGACAGTCTTAAGAAATGATGCCAGATGGTTTAAGAATGTAAGGTAAAATCCATGTGAAGAATTGAAATACTTCTGATAATGAATTTATGATATAATACTTTCAGATAATGTTTGAAATTAATAAAGCTCTTAGCTCGTGTAGTTAGGAGCTTTTATTTTTTAGGAAGAGGACAAAATTGAATATTAATAATCAATTTACCAGAAAACTATATCAAAAAGATAATGTTGAATTTTGGTAATAAAACTAAAAATTAATAACTATATATAGTTTTTGATGATGAAGGATAAATCTTATTAATTTGTATACATATAAGAAAGCGAATGAGATGGCTAATTATGAATAAACATAGTAGTGTACCTTCTGTTTTGTTAATAGATATTGAAGATAAATTAGGAGGGATAATTTCTGTAGAAGATGCTGTTAAATTAACTCAGGCATTTGCTAAAGGCGTTGGTAAAGAAGCTCCTATTGATGATGTTAGAGAAGATCCTTTTATATCATCTGAAGATGTATTAAAAGATAATATAGATTGTTTCTCTGATGATGAAATATTTGAATTTATGGCACAACTGCAGAAACTTAGCTATGTTAAAAATTATTCAGAGCTTGATGAAGAGATAACTGATTTTTTATCATATCAGGATCAAATGAATGGAAGCGGAAAATCTAGAAATAATATTTCTAATTTATTAGAAGATTACTCTCCCAAGATAAGACAACAATGGATAAAAGCTTGTGTCTTTTTTGATAAAGAAGATTATAGAAATGCTTTAGATAATGTTCGATTAGCTGTAGAGTTATTGGTTAAGACATTAACCAAATCAAATGCTTCTTTAGAAAATCAACAGAAAAATCTAGGTGGTTTTTTAAAAGCTAAGGGTATAAATAAGCAGATAAGAAATTATTTGTTTAGGATACTTGATGTATATGAAAAGGTTCAAAATGATCAAGCTAAACATGATGTACCCGAAAGCTTAAATCATGAAGAAGTAACATTTATTATGAACCAGTCATACGTAATAATAAAATTTTTAATTGATTGCGATAACAGGGCTTTTTGATTCATTTATTATTTTTGAAGAAAGGTGAACTTAATATGGACACGCCACAACAATTACTACACAATTTTCAAGATATCATATCAGACGATACAACCGGTTTAGCCAATCTAATAGTTGCAATAAAAGGATTAAATACATATTTTGAACAGGCAAAAAGAAAAAATGCTGATAAAACTTATCAAATCATTGCATCAATTATTATGGGAATAAAAGAAAATAGCGATATAAGTGATAGGGAATCTTATGACACTTTCGTTTTACATCGTAAAAGAACATCAAATTATCTTAAGAATAAAGACGCAGATTATTTCGATAAACTGGATTTTGCCGATAGAGTGATTGAAGATTTTAAAAATGCGTATGAGTTAGATAAAAAGATATTGGTTAGGCTAGTATGCATTGATAGATTACTAAAAGATAAAAAATTTGATATTGAAAATATATATTTTCAGGATGCGGGGAGATTACTTACAGAATTAGATCAATCGCGTAATAATTGGAACTTTTGGACAGATTTATTAGATAGAAGAATAAGAAATGCTTCGTCGCATCTTGATTTTTATTATGATGAAAAGTCGCAAATATTTAGAGGAAAAGACATTGTCAAAGTGAAATATAAAGGTAAGACTAGAAAAAAAGTAAATCGATTTTCAATAAGCCCAGAAGAGTTTTTGTATGAGACATTGCCCAATGCAGTAAATGCAAGTCAAAGTTTCTGGGCAGCAGGGATAATTCTTTGTTTGGAACCATATCCTGAATACTACAACAAAGCATTAGCAGTATTAGGCTAGGATAATTAGAGTAAATTAGCACAAATATAAGCTCTTAGTTAAAAACTAAGGGCTTTTTCAGTAGCATGAATATTGAGTTGTAGCGCTTTTTCTACGATAATAGAACTAAAAGTGATTTTTGATGAATCAAATCCTGACTAAATGAGGTGAATGATATGGATACTGAAAAAATGAATTTAACGGAGGAGGATATCAAGAACAGATATATTTCACCTGCTATTTTTGAAACAGCAGGTTGGAAGAAAAAAGATTCTTTGATGGAATATTACTATACGGATGGCCAGATCAATGTTGTAGACGATGTGGCTAAACGTAGTAATGGTAAAAAGGTTGATTACTTACTCTTATATAAGCCTAATTATCCGATTGCTGTAATTGAAGCTAAGGACAGAAAAAAGCACCCACAACCTAGCGCTGGTTTGCAACAAGGTATGGGGTATGCTAGAGACTTGCAAGTACCATTTGCTTATTCTTCTAACGGGGATGCATTTGTTGAGCATGATATGCTGACAGGAAAAGAGAGAACTTTGGCTCTTGATGAATTTCCAACTAAAGAAGAACTTTGGAAGAGATACGCTAAGGAAAAGAAAATATCTGACAAAGAAATCAAAGCAATTAATGAACCATATTATTCATCCAGAGATACTTATTCACCACGTTATTACCAACAAAATGCTATTAACCGTGTAGTAGAAAAGATTGCTAATGGTGATCGTCGTATTTTATTAGTCATGGCTACTGGTACGGGTAAAACGTACACTGCCTTTCAAATTGTTTATCGTTTGTTAAAAGCAGGTATTAAACATAGAGTTCTTTATTTGGCTGACCGTAATATCCTGGTTGATCAGGCAAGAATAGGTGACTTTAATCCATTAAGTGACAAGATAACTAAAGTTCAAGATGGACATATGGATAGCGCATATCCAATTCAATTCGCTTTGTATCAACAATTGGCGGGAAAAGATGAAGATGTTGGTCATGAACCATTTAGACAACTTAAGCCTGACTTCTTTGATTTAGTTGTAATCGACGAAGCTCACCGTGGTTCTGCTAAGGCTGATAGTCAATGGCGTAAGATCTTGAATTATTTTGATGGCCCTAATGTAACTCACTTAGGTATGACGGCTACGCCTAAGAATGATAAAGAAGCTTCAAATATCCAATACTTTGGTGATCCAGTTTACACATACTCACTTAAGCAAGGTATTGAAGATGGTTTCTTGGCACCATATAAGGTTATCAGAGTTAATTTCAATGTGGATATTAATGGCTTCCGACCATTTAAAGGCGAAAGAGATAAACATGGTCGCGAGTTTGACAAGAAGTTATATACAACACGTGACTTTGATAAAAGTCTAGTCATTGATGAACGTACCGAAATGGTTGCTAAATATGTAAGCAAATATATGAAGGACAACGATCGACGTTGGGATAAAACTATTGTCTTTTGTGAAGACATTGAGCATGCTGAAAGAATGCGTCAGGCTTTCGTGAATGAAAATACCGATTTAGTTGCTCAAGATTCACGTTACGTTATGAGAATTACTGGTGATGATAATACAGGTAAAGCACAATTAGATAACTTTGAAGATGTTACAAGTAAGTTTCCTACAATAGTTACAACTTCAAAATTGTTAACTACTGGTGTTAACGTAAAGACTTGTAAAACAATTGTGCTAGATTCAAACATTAATTCCATGACAGAATTTAAGCAGATCATCGGTCGTGGTACTCGATTAGATACAGATCATGGGAAGAGTTACTTCACTATTATTGATTTCCGTGGAGTATCAAGATTATTTGCTGATCCAGCATTTGATGGTGAACCAATTGAGATAATTGATGGTAATAAAGGCACAAGCTCTCACAAATCTCATCATTCTGGTGTATCAGATTCTGCTAAGCAAAAATATGAAGTAAATCGTAATGTAAAGGTTTCAAATGCTGAAACTCAATTCTTAGATGAACGTGGTAACCTAATCACCACTTCTCTGGTTGACTACACTAAGAAGAATATTCTTGGTGCATATGCTACATTGGATAATTTCCTTCAAGCTTGGAATAAAGCTGATAAGAAACAAGTGCTGCTTGATGAGATGGAAAAGCATGGCATTCTCTATAAGGAAATCATCAAGCAAAAGGGTATCAGGGACATGGATCCATTTGATCTCATGATTCATCTTGCATACAATCAAAAACCACTGACTAAGTCAGAGAGAATTAAGAATGTTAAAAAGTCAGGTATTCTTGATAAATACCAAGGTGCTGCTAGGGAGATTCTTGATGCTTTACTAGAAAAATATAAAGATGATGGAATTACTGATTTGGAAAGTAATAAGGTATTGAGTTTACCTGAATTTGAAAAATACGGTGGTGCCGTTAAGATTATTTTGACCTTTGGTGGTAAAAAGAATTACGAAAACACTATTAAAGAAATTAAAGAAAAAATCTACAGTTAGGGAGTTTTATTAAATGGCAGGTACAACTACTCAGTTTGTTAAGAGAATAAGAGATATCATGCGTAATGATCCAGGTATCAATGGTGATGCGCAGAGAATTGAACAATTGTCTTGGATCTTATTCTTGAAAGTTTACGATGATAGAGAACAAATTTGGGAGATTGATCAAGATGATTATGAATCAATTATTCCGGAAGGGATGCACTGGCGTGAATGGGCTGAAGACAATAAAGATGGTAAAGCTTTAACTAGTGATGAATTACTAGACTTTGTTAACAATAAATTATTGCCTACGTTGAAGAACATCACTGTAACTAATGAAACTCCTATTAGCAAGGCCATTGTAAAAGATGCTTTTATTGATGCTAACAACTACATGAAGAACGGTGTTTTATTGCGCCAGGTGATTAACGTAGTTGATGAAGTTGATTTTACTGATCCTAAAGATCGTCACTTGTTTGGTGATATCTATGAAAGTATCTTGAAGGAACTTCAAAGTGCTGGTAGTTCTGGTGAATTCTACACTCCTCGTGCATTAACTGACTTTATAGCAGAAACTTTAAAGCCCCAATTGGGTCAAAGAATTGCTGATTTGGCTTGTGGTACTGGTGGCTTCCTTGTTAGTGCTTTGAATATTTTGAGTAAACAAGTTCATAGTGTTGAAGATAGAGAACTGTACAATAAAGCGGTTTTCGGTATTGAAAAGAAGGGGCAACCTTATATTTTAGCTGTAACTAACTTGCTTCTTCATGATGTTGATAATCCAGACATTGTTCATGGAAACTCACTCGAAAAGCGTGTTACTGAATATACTGATAAGGATAAGTTTGACTTAATTATGATGAATCCTCCATTCGGTGGATCAGAGTTACCTATTATTAAGCAAAACTTCCCTACAGATTTACAAAGTAGTGAAACTGCCGACTTGTTCTTAGCATTGATCATGTATCGTATTAAAGATAATGGTAAAGTCGGTGTGATTTTGCCAGATGGATTCTTATTTGGTAATGATGGTGCCAAGCTTAACATCAAGAAGCGTATGCTTAAGGATTTCAATCTGCATACTATTATTCGTTTGCCAGGTAGTATTTTCAGTCCATATACTTCAATTGCAACTAATATTCTTTTCTTTGATAAGACGGGTCCTACTAAAGAAACTTGGTTCTATCGATTAGATATGCCCAAAGGATACAAGCACTTCTCTAAGACTCGTCCAATGAAATTGGAACATTTTGAACCTGTACGTGAATGGTGGAATGACCGTCATGAAATTCAAGATGAGGATGGTAATTACAAGTCTAAGGCTTATACTCCTGAAGAGTTAGCTAAGAACAATTACAATTTTGATTTGTGTGGTTTTCTAACAGAAACTGAAGAAGTCTTGCCACCATTTGAATTGATGGATAAGTATCAAAAAGAGCGTAAAGAGTTAAATGCTAAGATTGATAAACAATTATCTATCATTAAACAATTGCTTGAGGAGGATGACTAATGACTCCTGAACAGTTAAAAGCTTCGATTCTTCAATATGCTGTGGAGGGTAAGCTAGTTAAGCAGGATCCTAATGATGAGTCAGCTAGCGAATTACTTCAAAAGATTGAAAAGAAGAAAGATGAACTAATTAAAGAAAAGAAAATCCGTAAAATAAAAAAACTTCCCACAATTACTGATGACATTGAGCCTTTTAGTATCCCCAAAACCTGGGACTGGAAATATTTAAGTGATATAGCAAATATTACAAAGCTTGCAGGGTTTGAATATACTAAATACATAAAGCCTAATCTAACGAATAAAGGGATTCCTATTTTTAAAGCTAAGAATATACAGTCTGGTAAGACACTAAACGATTTTGAGAACTATATTCCAGAAAAACTTTCGGATGAACTTGTTAGAAGTCAATTGAATAAAAAATGTTTATTAACTCCTTATGTAGGTTCTATTGGTAAAGTGGCTATTTTTTCTGGAAAGTATAAAGCACATCTCGGCTCTAATGTTGGTAAGATCGAAATGATAAAAAATGAAGGGCAAGGGATAGATGAAGAATTTATAATGTACTATTTACAAAGCCCACATGGATTTGATCAATTAACCAAATATTTAAAATCTACTGCTCAACCTAGTATTTCAATAACCGCATTAAGAGAGGTGATAGTACCTTTACCACCATTAGAAGAACAAAAACGGATTATAGCAAAGATTGAAAAATTAATGCCTTTGGTGGATGAATATGCTGAATCATATAATCGTCTTCAAAAGATTGATAATGAATTTGAAGATAAATTAAAGCAATCTGTCTTGCAGTATGCCATGGAAGGTAAGCTGGTTAAGCAAAACCTTAGTGATGAACCAGCCAGTGAATTAATCAGGAAGATTGAAAATGAAAAAGCCGAATTAATTAAAGAAGGCAAGATTAAGAAGAGCAAAAAGTTACCTGTAATTACTGATGATGAAAAGCCGTTTGATATTCCGGATAGTTGGGAATGGGTGAGATTAGGAAATATAGGAGATTGGGGTGCAGGTGCAACTCCTTCTCGTCAACATCCAGAATATTACGGTGGCGATATTTTATGGCTAAAAACAGGTGATTTGAATGATGGGGTAATTCAAGATACTTCTGAAAAAATCACGGAAGCAGGAGTTGCTAATTCATCTGTAAAAGTCAATCAGCCAGGTAATATTTTAATAGCAATGTATGGTGCTACTATTGGAAAGTTGGGTATAGTTGGCAAAACTTTAGTTACTAATCAGGCTTGTTGCGGTTGCACTCCTTTTACAGGAATATATAATTTATATCTATTTTATTATTTGTTATCTGCACGTAGTAGACTAATTGAATTAGGTAGTGGAGGAGCCCAACCTAATATTTCAAAGACCAAGATCGAAAACTTTACTTTCCCTCTTCCACCATTGGAAGAACAAAAACGTATAGTCACAAAGATTGAAAGATTTATGGATTCAATAAGTAATTTATCTAATAATTAGATGGAACGTATTTTGATTTGTTAATACTAAGTAGTTAGTGAGGCAAATAATGAAAAGAAAGAATCTTAACTACATTCTTGTCAGTTTAGCTCTTTTATTAGTTTTTGCAGGTAGATTATCACTATCTCATAGTAAAAATCCAATACAAGTCCAAACTGTACAGGCCAGTTCACTAAAAAGAGCGTATATTCCTAAGAGATTTCGAGGTGCATGGTATGCGAATAAGCATGACAAGATGAAGATTACTACCAACTCTGTAGGTGGAAATGTAATAGGTAAGACTTACACTAATTTTTATCATGGCGGTTATAAAGACATCGGTAGTGAAGGAGTAAGTATGCACAATCTCGTTCGTTATAAAGGAAAATCAATGATTATTCTTTTTGCAAAGGGTGGTAGTGATACAACTTTCCGTGTAATAAATCGTCATCATCATAAAGCATTATATTTTCAGCAAGGCGGAGGATATATTTATTTCTACCGTTCAAGAGCTGCTGCAAAACGCTATGGTAATTATTAAGTTCAATGCGGGAACAGAAACAGTACCATGCCAATATTCACTAGATATAGATTAAATGGTGAAGTAGTCGAATCACGATTTATCGATTCAGATGAAATTACACAACACAAATATAGTATTTTAGGTCAAAAAGCTAGAATTATTACAAATGATGGTAAAATGTATGAAGGTTTGCAGATGAACCGTATCTAACTGGGAAAGGTAATAGCCTAACTTTAAAGTGGTACGACACGGATTATAAAACAGGGCATCTAAGGAGCAGTAGTATGGTTACCATATTTATACCGATAGACACTGTTGCTAAGATTGAAGCGATTTTATACAGTAATCCACGTTGGGGCTTTCCACCATTTAATGAATTTTTGTTTAGTAGTGAGATAAAGCGTTGTGAGTTTAAACCTGATGATGAGTTGAAACAATTTATTAGAGACTTTAATAAAAAACATCAAAAATAAGATTGATAAATTTCTACTTGTAACTACTATTCTTAGTTGATATCTTTTGATATAATTTTATGAGTAGAAAACAAATGTTTTGTTTAAAATCTTCATTTAACTCGTGAGAAATGTAAATACAACAAACAATGGCTTAAAGTCTTCACGACGTCAATTTTTTATCTAACTCAAGAGAATTACAAATAAATATATTTACAATAAAAAAGGCGATTCCTTAGTGGAAATCGTCCTTTTTTGCGTATACTGAATGACATGAATTAGAAATGCTAATATTCTTTGGAGGTCATTTTAGGGTTTTAGAAAATCTTGAGTTACCTTCGAGAACGCTGAGATTGATGAATCTGAATCACTGAATTTATTAGTATTTTTTATATTAATTATCATACATATCAGTTGAATGTGTGTTCTAATTTTGAAAACTGAATTATTTGGAAAACATGTATGAGCAATTTGTACTAATTTATCAATGATGTTGATATTGCCATAGATTACTTCTTTTATAAGGCCAGGCTGGTGGGAAAGTGCAGAGTGTAGACACCAGTATGGATCATATGTTAATGAAGTAGTCCTATGAAGTTCAATCTCGTTTAACAAATCTTTTTCCGCAACGTTTTGTATTTTGCGAACAAATAGAATATCGTCATTTTTTTGATACTAGTACTCGTAAGCTACGTTTGTATTTATCGCAAAAGAGTAGCGTATGTCTGAAGGCCGGATCGGCTAAAGTCAAAATGTCATCTGGATCAGGCTCATGTTTTAAGCCAATTAAGCTATTTCTATCTTTTATCAAGGCTGATTGCAATCCATTGATTAGACTCTTTTCCAGGTCATTTAGCAGCTCATTTTTATCGGAATAATATCTAAAAAATGTTCGATGGGTAATGCAAGCTTTGTTATAAATATCTTTATTTTCAAGTTCTCTAAAAGGCTTTGCCTCCAGGCAGTCTATTAGCCCAGCCACAATCCTTTCTTGTGTATTATGTTGTCTTAAATTCATATCTTCTATAATTCCTTATTATAAATAACACTAATTATTCAATAAACATGTTATCACAAATAAAGTGAAAGCGGCTTCTATATGCAAATTAAACGTAAACTATAATCGATTTTTTAGAATGACAGATATTTGTGATGTTAGATTTGAGGGCATATTTCAATAAATTATTTTTTAAACTAATGTCTTAGTTAGAGTCACGTGCTATATTTAAGGTGTCAGAAGAGTAAAAGTATCGAGGTATATTATGGAAATTTTATTAGATACTGCAAATATTGCTGCAATTAAGAAATATGTTGATGTAATTAACTTGGCTGGTATAACTACTAACCCAACTATCGTTAAAAAAGAGGGAAAAATAGACTTCTTTAATCATATGAAAGAAATTCGTCAAATTATTGGACCAGATGCTAAACTTCATGTTCAAGCTGTTGGCAAGACCAGAGATGAATTCGTTCAAGATGCTTATACTATCTGGGATAAAATTGATAAAGATATCTATGTTAAGATTCCTGCTACGGAAGAAGGATTAGCAGCAATTAAAACTTTAAAGAATGAAGGTAAAAGAATTACAGCGACTGGTGTATACACAGAATTTCAAGCATATATGGCAATGGCTTGTGGAGCTGATTATATTGCACCTTACTACAATAGAATGCGTAATATGAATATTGATGCTGTTGCATTTATTAGAAACGTGGCCAACCAAATTGAACGTGATCATAGCAATAGTAAAATTTTGGCAGCAAGTTTCCATAATGTAGAAGAAGTGAATAACGCTATTAGAAATGGCGCACAAGCAGTTACTATGGGACCCGATGTAATGGCCGATGGCTTAGGGATGCCTGCAATTGAGAAAGCTGTTGACGATTTCAAGAGTGATTGGGAATCAGTATATGGTAAAGGTAGTTCAATTAAAGCATTAGCATCACAAGAAGATCTGAAATAATAAGCATTTCTTAGATGTGATTGTAGAAAAAGGCTAGATTTTGACAAAAAGTTGAAATCTGGCCTTTATTAATTAGTGTTTATCAATCTCTACCATGAAGTAGTTTAAATCACCACGATAACTAGCAATAGAGTATTCTAATGCTCTGTGATCTTTAGTAAAACCGATGGTATGAAAATAAAATATTGGTGCTTTAATATCAGTCTTTAATAGTTGGGCTTCTTCTTCCATTGCAGGATGAACTTCAATTTTTCGACTTACATGGGTAATTTCAAGCCCAGCTTTGGCTAATTCTGAATACAAAGAATGATGAGTAAAGTCGATTTTTTGTAAGTCTGGTAATTGTGCAATTGGTAGATAAGTTACTACGAAAACAACAGGCTTATTATCAGCAGAACGTAACCGAACTAATTTATATACTTCAGTATTAGGTTTAATAGTTAATGCCTCGGCAACTTCCTCACTTGCTTTTTCTGTGCTAAAATTCAGCACTTGAGTTTTTGCAACAAGGCCATTATTTTGAATTTCGGTATTGTAGCTTTCGATTACATGGGTAAATTGTTGTTTAATTTTTGTCTGAGTAACAATCGTTCCACGTTTTTTTCTTCGTTCTAAGTATCCTGCTTGTACTAAATTACGAATTGCATGACGTACAGTTGGGCGACTAACATTTAGTTGCTCTGCTAAGTCGACTTCTTTTGGAATCAACTGTCCCTCTTGATAATCTCCATTTTTAATACGTTGTAATAGTAAATTTTGAATTTCTAGATATTTAGGAGAGGGCAAAAACAATCACCTTTCTTAATTAATATTCAGTCTTGATATCGATAGATGTAACTCCATCATCTTTCATTCTTTGTTTAAGTGCTTCAATAATTTTAACACCAGCACTGCAGCCAATTCTAGTTGCTCCAGCTCTAACCATGGCTAAAAAGTCATCTGAATTTCTAATACCACCAGCAGCCTTAACTTGAACAGTATCACCAACCACAGACTTCATTAGCTTTACATCTTCGACTTTGGCTCCACTAGTGCCAAAACCAGTTGACGTTTTAATAAAATCAGGTTTTACTTCTTTGGCAATTTCAGCCATTTTCTTGATTTCATCTTTAGTTAAATAGCAATTTTCGAAAATAACTTTGCAAGGAATATGGTGTTCATGGCAAACATCGACCATTTGAGTCATTTCATCTTTAATGTAGTCGTAATTCTTGGCCTTTAATTCAGTAATGTTAATTACGTAGTCAATTTCATTTGCTCCATTTTTAATAGCGTCTTTAGTGTCGAAGACCTTTGAAGCAATTGATTGTTGACCAAGAGGGAAGGCAATAGCTGCACCAGTATCAATGTCTGTTCCCGCCAATTGTTTAGAGCAGAAAGCTGATTGAACTTGATTGATGGCTACCATTTTGAAGTGATACTTTTTGGCTTCATAACACAATTTCTTCATATCCGCATGGGTTGCATCAGCGTGTAAATTAGTATGGTCAATTAAGCGTGCAAAATCATCAAGTGTGTATTTCATAGTTTTTCTTCTTTCATAATATGTAATGACATAATATTTACACCTATATAGTAATCCAACGAAAAATATTTATCAATATGTAATAACATAAAAAAGGATTCCATTAAAAATGACATCCTTTTACTGAATTCGCTTATTAATATTAAGTTGAATGTTGAAGAGCTGTGAAGCTAAATCTCCATTGTTCAATGCTGTTTCAATCTGATAGTCTAGGCGTGCTAGGACTGTATAATAATTTTTGAATTTTGGCTCGACAGTCTCATCTTTTAAAATAGCATCTAATTGAGTTGTAGAAATACTGTCTTTAAATGACTCATCACGAGCTAAAATTCTAGCAGTTTCTTTGGTCTTGATAACACTAGGCATAACTGAGCATCCCCAATGATTTTGCATTAGTTTTTGCTGAACCTGCTTATCACTACATACTAATTTAATGAACTTCCATGCAATTCCAGTTTTTCTACTTTGACTTGAGATTGCAAAACAGGTAGTTGAAGCTGGAGTAGACTTTTTTCCAGGCATCTTTAGGGTTTTAATTGCAAAATTACTATTTTGGGTTACATAGTAAGGGTAGGAAGTATAGGTTCTATATTGAGCAAAATTTAGCGGCATAAAAGCAACGCTACCTTGGTCAAACATGTTACTAGTAACATTATGCAATTGAGAATCATTATTTAAATCTTCAATTAAATTAAAGCCGGCTCTTACTTTAGGTGTTTCTAGATCTAAAGCATGATTATTATCCTCAAATAATTTACTTCCATAAGCTAACTGTGCATCATACCAGTTATAGTTGGACGTGATACCATATTGATTTTTCTTTATACTAATTTGATGACATAAATTCCTAAAGTAATTTACATTTTGAACTTTATTAAGATCAGTTAGACCATTTTGTTTTAGAAGTTTTTGATTTGCCAATAAAATAGTAGGATTGGTTTCATATGGTAGAGCATATTGTTTATTGTTGTATTGTCCAGCAGCCAAAGCACCACTATAAAATTTATGTCCAATATTTTCACGTTTAACATAATTAGTTATGTTTTTAAAAGCACCTTCACTAGCAAAAACATTGAAATTTTCTTGTGGAATGATCATTACATCAGGTGCTTGTCCATTAACGATTTTTTCACTTAACCAGTTGATGTAGTCGCTTTTTCGAATACCACTTTCATAAGCAACTTTTACATTGGGATAATCCTTTTTAAACTTTTTTGTGATGTAGTTAATCATACGGTATTGACGACTATTTGGTACATCCCAACTGCTTCCTGTGTAAATACCTATAGTTAACGTAGGATGCAGACTGTCATAGATTGATTTACTCAATCCAACCAAAAGAACAATTAGTAAAATTAGTGAAGGTATCCAATACCCCTTTTTAATCTTCATCTTTTGAACCTAAATCTTTACTTGTAGTACCGGATTGAACAGCCCAGATGGCTAATTGGGTTCGATCACGTAATTGTAACTTGTCGAGAATTTTTGAAATATAGTTACGGACAGTTCCTTCGGAAAGGAAAAGCTTAGCAGCAATTTCCTTGTTAGAAAGTCCAAAACCAACCTGTTGGATTATTAACCATTCACTGTGAGAAAGATTTTGAATTTCTGTTTGATCAACTGAAATTGAATAATTGGTTTGAGCCATTTTTGAAAAGAGTTTAAATACTTTTTCGGTGATATTTGGATTAATCATCGCTCCACCAGCGTAAACTGTGCGAATTGCTTGGAAAATATCTTGTGGTGAACCACCTTTTAACAAATAACCTGAAGCACCATATTTAAGGGCACTAAAGATAAAATCATCATCGTCAAAAGTGGTTAGAATTATTACTTTTACATCTGGATACTTTTCTTTGACATATTTAGTGCAGATAGTTCCATCCATAACGGGCATTCTTACATCCATAAGAATAATGTCAGGTTTATTTTTAGCAATTGATTCTAAAGCTTCTTTGCCATTTTGAACTGTATCTATAACTTCAAAGTCTTCTTGAGTATTTAGAACAATTTTTAATGAATCGCAAATTAATTGCTGATCATCCGCAACTATTATTTTAATCATAGGGAATTAATCCTTTCGTGGAATATTTACGATTATCGTAAAAACGGGACTGGTAATTATCTTCATTGTACCATTGATAATTGCGACTCTTTCTTTCATTTGAGTTAAGCCATATCCGGGCGTCAATTTATCAGTAGTTGAACCATTATTACTAATTTTTATTTGATAATTGTTATTTACAATTTGGCATTTAACATCAATTGCTGATGCATGGCCATGTCTCAAAGCATTAGTAACCGTTTCTTCAATGACTCTAAAAATAACTAATTCTGTAGTCTTCTCAAAGTCAACATTTCCCCATTGATAATTAAAGTTAATTTTTAAATGTGAAATGTCACTATACTCTTGAAGCATTTTTTTAAGAGAAGCCTCTAAAGTGTAATTTTGTAAAGCATCAGGTCTAATCTGATTAAGTGTTTTTCTAATATCAACTAAGCCTTGCTTTACGGCACTTGAAACCTTGGATAGTTGTTTTTTCGCTGCTTCCGGGTCAATATCGATTAATACCATTACAGCATCAATACCTGCGGCAATACCGGTTAGAGCGTGACCAACCGTATCATGAATATCACGAGCAATTCGTTTACGCTCACGATCCTGTGCGATTTTTTCTGAAAGAGCAGCATAGTTTTTAAGTTCTTGGTTACTTTTAGACATTTCAGATAAACGAAGTTGGATTTCGTGTTCTCGGTTTGCAATATGTACGGCATAGCCAATCATAATTGAAATAAATAAAATAAGGTTGAAAGCAGTAAAAACATTATTTAATAAGACTAGGAAAGAGGCTATTTTGGTTGGAATAAATGAAATGTATGTTGTTAGAGCCGGCATTTTGAACACACTGCCAATTATTGAATAGCTTGAAATAGAAAATAGTAAAACAAGTAAACCACCGACAATAGTCCAAAATCTGTAATAAGCATTAGAAGAAATATCGGGAGTAGTCATAAAAAAATCAACGAATACTAGTAAAAACATCCCATTATAATTCATTCTAACTGCGTAAAATGTACATACTGCAGCTATAAATTCTAGAATTACAAATAAATTGTTAGTCTTTTTAGAAAAATGGTATTGATGTCGAATAGTAATTAAGAAGATTAATGCTAATGAAAAGACAGTACACTGCCAGAAAATAGAAGTGGGTGAAGCGGGGATCCTTTTGAGTCTAGTCAAAAATTGATAAGATAATTGATTTTGATTGATATATTGACTGATAAATAAAATTTGGGTTACAATGCTTAAAACAGCTGCAAAATTGAGCCATAGCATTAAATTGGATAGTCGATTTAAATTTCTTTGTGTCATTATTGCCACCCTGAAGTGTTGTAATAATTTAAGTTTTTAGTTGTAATTGTTTTAACAGGCAAAATGATCTTTTTAGGTACTTTTTTCCCATCGATTAATTTATAAGCTACTTTTGCTGCTAAATTTCCCATTTCTATCGGAAACTGAGCCACTGTTACTTGAGCACTCTTGTTAACGCCTAGCATTTTCTTCATATCTTTTGAACCATCTACGCTGTAAACTTTTATTTTTCCAGTCTGATGTTCTGTATCAATTGCAGCAAGTGCACCAACAGCAGTCCGATCATTTAAGGCCATAATAGTATCGAATTTATTCCCATTTTGTATGAATTTCTTAACTCGAGGATAGGAATACTCAGACTGACCAAATGTGCTAATTCTTCCCACTATCTGATAATTGTGATTGTGGGATTTTTTTATGGTATCAGTAAAACCATTAATCCGATCGACTGCTGAAAGTGCTGTAGGGTGGGTTAAGAGTAAAATCTTGGCCTCCTTTTTTTTACGCATTAAGGTCTTAGCACATAATTGTCCGGCTTTGTAATTGTCAGATAAGATGGTGCAATCGACTTGTTTAGTTTTAACAGGTGAATCCACAATGACAATTTTAGTGCCTTCTTTATGGGCAGCTGCTATAGCTTTATTGAGCTTGGGAGATTTTCCGTCAACTGGATTAAGAATAATTGCATTAACTTGTTTATTAACAAAAGAGTGAATTTCATCAACTTGCTTGTTTACGCTCAATGCAGGATCGCGACTGTATAAAAGCCCCTTTCGTTCTTCAACATAATTGGCAACCTGTTCATTTAGGAGAGGATAAAATTCATTATTCATTGTCATATAGCTAGAACCTATTTGAACCTTATTATGTGCAACTGATACTGATACATAAATCAGCCAAATAATCAGTGTAAATCCGATTGCTACAGCTGCTTCGATTAATAGTTTATTTATAGTTAACAAATGATGTTTCTTTATTTTCATAATTAATCATCCTTATTTAGGTAGGAAACGTTATTACTAAATAAATATTACGGGAATTTTTTAATTTAGTTAAGAAAGATGTGACATTTGTCATATTTTTAGATGTGAAATCGATTACATTTGACACTGTGTAAGTGCTTGCAAAAATGATAAATTATCCTTGTAAGTTGAAGAGAGGAGTAAACAATATGAAGTATTTAATCATGGTCTCTCACGGTAGATTTGCCGAAGGCGTTAAAACATCTCTAGAAATGTTTGCTGGGGATGCAAACGATCGAGTATTTGCTTTATGTTTACATAACGGCAAATCAGCTGATGACTTCAAGAAAGAGGTTGAAGAATTTCTTAACCAACATCAGTTTAAAGACGACGATGAATTTGTTGTTTTAGCTGACATTATTGGTGGTAGTCCATTAACTACTTTCTTAAATGTTTTCTCAGAACGTGGTTATTTAGATCGTGCAGTAGTTCTTGGAGGAATGAATTTCACTATGGCATTAACCGCAACTGTATCTTTGGACACAGTGGACAAAGAGTCAATTGCAGCTTCTGCATTAAGTGAAGCAAAAACTGCTGTTCAACAATATGAAATCCAATCAGATTCTTCTGATGATGACGATGATGATATTTAATTTATTGGAGGTTTAAAAAATGACTGTATCACTTGTTAGAATTGATGACCGTATGATTCACGGTTTAATTACCACTCGTTGGGCTAAGGAAGTTCCTTGTGACGGTATTATCGCCGTTAATGACAAGGCACATAACAATTCAGTTTTAAGAGAAGCTTATAAATCAGCTGCTGAAGGTCAAGGTAAGAAATGCTTTGTTTGGACCATGGATCACTTCAATAAAGTTAAGGATAAAGTTTTAGCTTCAAACACTCGTTACTTTTTGATTACTAAGAACCCACTTGATATGAAGACCATCTTGGTTGACTGGGGGTTTGTTCCTAGTGATGTTAAGGAAGTTGTTGTTGGACCAGGTAACGATCGTCCAGGTGCTATTAAGCTTGGCGATAACCAATCATTTACTCAAGAAGAAGGCGATGCCTTTGAAGCTATGGCTGAGAAAGGTTACAAGATTCACTTTGCATTACTTCCAGATAAGCAAATTGGTTACTGGGACAAGTACAAAGGTAAGTTCGGCTATTAATTGTTAGCTTTTGAGTAAATAAAAAAGAGGGAATAAAAATGACAATTAGTTGGTTTCAAGCCTGTCTTTTAGGGCTGTTCGCATGTTTATGTTCCAACTCGTGTATGGCTGGTCAAGCCGTTGGTAACTATACCATTGGTCGTCCATTAGTCGGTGGTCTTATTTGTGGTTTGATCTTAGGTAACGTTCCATTGGGTATCGCTTGTGGTGCTGCAACACAACTTGTTTACATCGCTTTAGTTACCCCAGGTGGTACTGTTGCTGCCGATGTTCGTGCTATTTCTTACATTGGTATCCCATTAGCAATGGTTGCTATTAGTTCACGTGGTTTAAACCCATTCAGCAGTGATGCTGCTAACTTGGCTAAATCACTTGGTACTTTGGTAGGTACTGTTGGTTCAGTATTGTTCTACGCTGTTGCCTTTATGAACTTAATTTGGCAAGCATTTGGTTGGAAGGATATTGAAAATAATAAATTAAATAGACTTTATGGCGTTAACTTCGGTTGGCCATGGGTTTCACACCTTTGCTTTTCATTTATTCCAACAGTAATTATGACCCACTTTGGTGCACAAGCCGTTACTGCACTTCGTAACGCTTTACCAATGGACGGTATTCCAATGAAGACCTTGTTCACTGTTGGTGCTATGCTTCCATGTGTTGGTATTGCTATTTTGCTTCGTCAAATTGTTAACACTAATGTTGACTTCATTCCATTCTTAGTTGGTTTCACTTTGGCTGCTTCACTTCATTTGAACTTAGTTTCAATCACTATTATTTCATTATTGTTCGCAATGATCTTCTATGAAATCGAAATGTTTAGTGCTAAGAACAGTGGTAATGGTGGCGCTGCTACAGCAACTGCTTCCGACGACGATGATGAAGAAGAGGAGGACATCTAAAAATGGCTGAAAACAAAAAGAAAATTAGCAAAAAGACATTAAATAAGTCTTTTAACTTATGGTTCTGGGGTGCATTAACTTGTTTCTCACAAGAACATATGCAGACCTTTGGTTATTTGTCATCAATGCTTCCAATTATTAAGGAATTGTATCCTGATAAGAAGGAACAACAAGAAAAAATTCATGCATACACTGCATTCTTTAACACTAACCCAATGTTAGGTTCAGTTATTATTGGTACTACTGCTTCAATGGAAGAAGCTCGTGCTAATGGTAAAGGTATTGATGGCGAAACTATTAACGACATGCGTGCTGGTTTGATGGGTCCTATCGCTGGTATCGGTGACTCATTAATCGATGGTACCTTGATTCCTATCTTACTTGGACTCGCATTAGGTATGTCACAAAATGGTTCACCAGTGGGTGCTATCTTCTACATCATTGTTTGGGATCTTATTGCTTACTTTGGTCAAAGATTCCTTTACTTCCGTGGTTATAAATTGGGTGACAAGGCCGTTTCTATCCTTGTTGGTAAGCAAGGTAAAGCCATTCGTCACGCTATCTCAATCATTGGTGGTATGGTTGTTGGTGGTGTTCTTGCAAGTTGGGTAAACGTAACTACATCACTTCAATTAAAAGACTCAACTGGTAAAGTATTCTTGAACTTGCAAAAGCAGTTAGACAGTATTTTTCCTGGACTTTTGACTGTAATTGTAACTTTACTTTGCTGGTGGTTAATGGCTAAGAAACATGTTTCAGCTATTTGGACCATGATTATTTTAATCGGAGTTGCCCTTGTTGGTGTATTGGTTGGCTTCTTCAACCCAGGTTTGAAGTACTAATTAAAAGGAGATTATTCAGATGACAATTGAAGAGATGCAAAAAGGCTATCAAAATGAAGTTGCTTATCAAAAACATATGCTTCGTAATTTAGGCTATTGGTTTCAACTCTTTTTAACAGTTAGTGCGATTGGCTTGGTTCTAATTTATTATTTCCATCAATCAACTATGTGGCCCTTTGTAATCGGAATTATTCTGATGGTCGTCGGTGTCTTAGGAATGTTTGTTTTTGGCTATGCTTCTTGGCGCGGACGGCAGAATGTCACTCTGGTAATCGAAGACTATGAGAAAAAAATCTCAGAGATCAAAAAAATAGATAAAAATGCTTCCGGAACGGAAAAAATTCGTTTCAAATGATTCTTATATGAATAAAACAATTTCCCCTTCTCTAGATATTCATAAATCAATCAATTAACTATAAATAAAGATAAGGAGTCGAGATAATCATACTCGGCTTCTTATTTTTTCTTTTCTATTAAACTTCCTATTAAAAGATTACTATTGAAACTGGTAAAATAAATAAGTATAGAGAACAATTTTTATAAAAGGGGAATAAAATGGCAGATAAAAAATTACTTCTAATCGATGGTAACTCTGTAGCTTTCAGAGCCTTTTACGCTCTTTATCGTCAACTAGATTCTTTCACAAGTCCCGACGGGTTACATACAAATGCCATCTATGCTTTTAAGAACATGCTCGATGTCCTTTTAAAAGACGTTGATCCGACCCACGTATTGGTAGCTTTTGATGCAGGAAAAGTCACTTTTAGAACAAAAATGTATGGCGAATACAAAGGCGGACGTGCGAAAACTCCAGAAGAGTTACTTGAACAAATGCCTTATATTCAAGAAATGTTGCATGACTTAGGTATTAAAACCTATGAATTAAAGGACTATGAGGCTGATGATATTATTGGTACTTTTGCCACTAAGGGTGAAGAAAATGGATTTACGACTACAATTGTGACAGGGGACCGTGATTTGACTCAGCTAGCTTCAGACAAGACAACAGTTGAAGTGACTAAGTCGGGTGTATCACAGCTTGAAGCCTATACTCCTGAACATATGAAGGAAGTCAACGGCGTAACGCCAACTGAATTCATTGATATGAAGGCTTTAATGGGAGATTCATCGGATAATTATCCTGGTGTTGAAGGAATTGGACCTAAGACAGCTTCTAATCTAATCCAAAAATATCATACTGTTGAGAATCTTTATGATCATATTGATGATTTGAAAGCTTCAAAACGAAAAGAACGTTTGATTCGCGATAAACACAATGCTATTTTAGGCAAAAAACTGGCTACAATTGATCGTCATTCTCCAGTGACAATTGATATTGATGACGTTAAGCGCCAACCAATTGATTATGAAAAATTACGCCAATTCTATGAAAAGATGAATTTCCGTAAGTTCTTGGCAGAACTGAATGCTAGCGGTCAAGGCCAAGATGCAACTGAAGTAGAAAAAGTTGAATACACAGTTCTTGATGACCAAAATGTCAAGGAAATCAAAGCTAATGCAGATGACCAAATTGAATTTTATCTTGCTATGCTAGGTGCTAACTATCACCTTGCTCCATTTGTCGGTTTTGCTTTAAAAATCAATGATCAAATTTACGTTTCACGAGATGTTGAACTTTTACAAGAGACTAATTTGCGACATTTATTAGAAGATGAGCAAATTAAGAAAAATGTCTTTGATTTAAAGCGGACAATGGTTGGCTTACATCGATTAGGTATCCATGTTCACGGTCAAGATTATGATATGTTGTTAGCTTCATATTTGATCAATAATGAAAATAATTCCAATGACCTAGGTGAAATTGCTCACTTGTATGGTGATTATTCAGTTAAAACCGATATAGAAATCTATGGAAAAGGCAAAAGTGAGCATGTTCCTGATGACGATGAAGAACTATTTAATCATTTGGCTTCAAAGGTTAATGCTATCGAAAACTTGAAGCAGCCACTACTTGAGAAGCTTAAGGAACACGAACAAGATGACTTGTTTGATACAATCGAAATTCCGACTGCTCGTGTATTAGCCCGGATGGAAATCAACGGAATGAAAGTGGAGGCAAGTACTCTGCTCGAACTGCAAAATGAATTTGCTGTTCGGTTAAAAGAGCTGGAGGATAAGATCTATCAACAAGCAGGCGAGCGCTTTAACTTGAATTCACCTAAGCAATTAGGCCATATTTTGTTTGAAAAGCTTAACTTGCCAGTAATTAAGAAGACTAAAACAGGTTATTCAACTTCTGTTGAAGTGCTGGATCAGTTAAAGACACAAAGTCCAATTGTTAGTGAAATTTTGGATTACCGTCAAATTGCTAAGATTCAATCAACCTATGTTAAAGGCTTGCTTGATGTAATTCAGCCGGATGGACGAGTACATACGCGTTATTTGCAAACCTTAACAGCAACTGGACGTTTGTCTAGTGTGGATCCTAATTTGCAAAATATTCCTACTCGAACTGAGGAAGGAAAGCAAATCAGGAAGGCCTTTGTGCCAACAGAGCCGGATGGCTATATCTTTTCTTGCGATTATTCGCAGGTTGAGTTGCGGGTATTAGCACATGTTTCCGGTGATCAGAATATGCAAGCAGCCTTTAAGACAGGCTATGATATTCATTCACATACAGCAATGAGAATTTTTCATTTAGATTCACCGGATGAAGTAACGCCATTGATGAGGCGTCATGCTAAAGCCGTTAACTTTGGTATTGTTTATGGTATTTCTGATTATGGTTTATCAAAGAATTTAGGTATTTCTAGAAAACGTGCTCAAGAGTTTATTGACAATTACTTTGAACAATACCCACAAATTCGTGAATATATGGATAAGGCTGTGCAAACGGCTCGTGAAAAGGGCTATGCAGAAACAATTATGCACAGAAGACGCTACTTGCCTGATATTCATGCTAAGAAATTTACAGTTCGTTCTTTTGCTGAAAGAACTGCGATTAACTCGCCTATTCAAGGATCAGCGGCCGATATTATCAAGATTGCTATGATCAATATGCAAAAGAAGCTAGATGAACTACATTTGAAGACCAAGATGGTCGTTCAAGTACATGACGAATTGATTTTTGATGTGCCAAAAGATGAATTAGAAACGATTAAGAAGATAGTTCCAGAAGTTATGCAATCAGCAGTGAAGCTTGATGTGCCATTGATTGCAGATTCTGGTTGGGGTCATAATTGGTATGATGCAAAGTAGGTGATTTAATGCCAGAAATGCCTGAAGTCGAGACGGTGCGACGGACTTTAACTCCGCTAATCGTTGGAAAAACGATTAAAAAAGTAGTACTTTGGTATCCCAAAATTGTGGCAACAGACCATGAGAAATTTATCAAAGAATTACCAGGTAAAAAGGTCTTAAAGATTGATCGCTATGCTAAATATTTACTGATACGCCTAAGTGATAATTTAACTATTGTGTCACATTTACGCATGGAGGGAAAATATCATTTAACCACTCCCGATGCGCCTAAGGATAAGCATGACCACGTAGAGTTTATTTTTACTGATCAAACTGCCTTGCGTTATAATGACGTGCGTAAGTTTGGCCGCATGCAGCTGATTTTAACAGGTACTGAGCGCCAAGTGACGGGGATTGGCAAACTGGGCCCTGAGCCTAATAGCATAGAATTTTCGTCAGATTATTTTATCAAGGCCTTGAGCCGTAAGAAGAAAAATATTAAAAATGTCTTGCTTGATCAAACAACCGTTGCAGGTTTAGGTAATATCTATGTTGATGAGACACTGTGGCAGAGTGGAATTCATCCTTTGAGTGCCGCAAATAAAATTCCGTCAGAAAAAGCAAAAGAGCTGTGGCAGAATATTAACCAAACTATTAAAATTGCAACAAAAAAGCGTGGGACGACTGTTCATACTTATTTAGATGCTAACGGAAATGTTGGTGGCTATCAAGAAATGCTCAAGGTTTATGGTCATGCAGGTGAACCTTGTGCAAAGTGTGGCACGGAACTAGAAAAGATTAAAGTATCAGGCAGAGGGACAACCTTCTGTCCACATTGTCAGGTGGTTTATTAATGAGCTATGTTTTAGCCTTAACTGGTGGTATTGCAACTGGGAAAAGTACAGCGGACCAGTTTTTTAAAGCAAATAAAATTCCTGTGATCGATGATGATCAGATTGCTCATGATTTGATGGAGCCTGGGCAAGCTTCTTGGCAGGCGATTAAAGATTATTTTGGCTCAGAGTATTTAAATGATGACCAAACGATTAATCGAAAGAAATTAGGGCAATTGGTATTTAAGGATTCGCGGGCTTTAACTAAATTAAATGAGTTAACGCATCCGTTGATTTTTTTGCAAACAAAGAAATTGCTAAATCAATATCAAGCTCAACCAATAGTTATTCTTGATGTCCCACTTTATTTTGAGTCAGGGATGGATAAGAAAGATATAGCTGACGGTGTTTTAGTGATTACTTTGCCTGAGAAAATGCAATTACAGCGTTTGAAGGAGCGGAATCATTTAACCGATGAAGAAGCAAGAATTCGAATGCAAAGTCAGTTGCCTATGGTCAAAAAAGAGCAATTGGCTGATTTTGTGATTGAAAATACTGGTACAATAAAAGAACTAGAGAATAAACTAGCACAATTATTGGTAAAGATTAGAGAAGAGGGATAGCTATGGAATGTCCAAATTGTCATCAAAATGCTTCTCGCGTTATTGATTCGCGGCCTAGTGATGAAAACCGGGCTATTAGACGGCGCAGAGAATGTGAAAATTGTGGTTTTCGCTTTACTACTTTTGAACGAGTGGAAACTGCTCCTTTGTTGGTAGTAAAAAATGATGGTACCCGTGAACCATTCAGTCGAAAGAAAATTTTGCACGGAGTAATGGCAGCCGGACAAAAACGGCCAATCAGTAGTGAACAATTTGAGCAATTGGTTGATCGTGTCGAAAATAAGATAAGAAAACAAGGCGTTAGTGAAATTTCATCTAAGAAGATTGGTCAGTATGTCATGGATGATTTGGCTAATTTGGATGACGTAGCTTATATTCGCTTTGCTTCAATTTACCGTGAGTTCAAGGATATGTCTAGCTTTATGAAGACAATGGAAGATATGATGGCCAAAAAAGGAAAGGGTAATTAGTCATGTTTGCAACGTCTGATCCTAAGCATCTTTATTATGTAGCCAACAAGATTACCCTTTTTCCAGAGAATGAGAAAATCTTGATTAAACTGTATCAGCCTTTGGTTGGCGCGGTGGCAATTGCCTTGTATCAGACTTTAATCAATGACTATGATCCATATGGTATTGTTTCTGATGCAAAGGGAATTTATTCACTACAGGAGCAACTTGATTGTAGTTTGAAAGATATGTTTCATTCTTTGCATAAACTGGAAGCCGTAGGTTTAGTGCAAACTTTTTTAGCGGATAATGTCTTCAATAATATCATTGTTTTTAAGTTATTACAGGTTCCTAGTGCAGACAAATTTTTTGCAACACCACTGCTAGCAAGTTTGTTGAAAGAAAAAGTTGGCAGCCCAACCTTTCATGACTTGAGTCATGCTTTTGCTAAGGAAGCAAAACTGCGTGAAAAGCCAATCAAGAATGCGCGCGATGTCTCAGCCAACTTTTTTGATGTTTTTCGCTTGCCAGGGGATGAAGCAATTAATCCATCTAATGAGGTAGTAGAAGCTGCGCAGGAAAATAAAGCGCCTGAGATAGAAACTGCTGAAATTAATGCCCAGGATCCAATTGATTGGGATCTGATTAAAGATCAATATAATGTCTATCAAATTCCAGCTCAAGAAGTAGAAATTAAAAAGAACCAAATTCGAGGCTTAATACAGACATATAATTTATCGGAACAGGAATTTGTGGATGAGACTGTTCCCTGTTTGCATGGTACACATAAATTAAACATGCATGAAATTAGTAATACCATAGCAGAAAATTATAAACGATTGCATACTAGGGAAAACATTCAAAAACAAATTGAAGAAGGCAAAAAGCGCGCTATTGCGACTATCAAAGGTTTGGACGCTAATGATAGAAAACTGTTACTCGAAGCTAATGAAAATTCCCCATCTGAATTTTTATACAAATTAAAAACTGAAAAGGGTGGAATTGTAGCTCCAGGCGAAAACTATATTATTAATCAGCTACACACGCAGTATGGCTTGCCGGAAGATTTGATTAATATTTTGATTCATACCTGTTTGACCTACGATACTGTTGTAACTTCTAATCGTGCTTATCGAATAGCTAATGATTGGCTGCAAGGTGGTATTAGTACTGGGGTACAAGCTCTTGAATATGTGAAGAAGCGTAAAGCCGATATTCTTAAAAAGAAAAATCGACAGTCATATCGACAAAATAAGCGAGTCGAAAAAGGTACCGATTGGAGCAAGAAAAAGGCTAAAAATGAAGGTATGTCAACAGAACAGCTGAAGGATATCTTTAAGGATCTGAAAAATAAGTAAATAGAGGGTAGGTGAAATAATGGAAGCAATTGGTGATTTGCTTAAAAAAATAGTTAAAGAGCGTAATTTAGGTAATGAGAAAGAACTGTTGAAAACTGCTTTACACGATCCAGATGTGCAAGCGTTTTTGCAGGCAAATAGGGAAAAAATAGATAAGGCGATGATTCGAAATAGTATGGCCAATATCTATGAATATTATGCGCAAAAACATAGTCAGAATCAGGTGCTGGCCGGTTATGCTCCGCAATTATTTTTGAACGGCAAAGTAATTGATGTACGTTACAAACCTACCGAGGCTAAGATTGTAGCAGATCAGCAACGAGCAGCCAAGCGGCATCTTCATTTAATTGATCTGCCTGCTAAATTGCATGATGTTAATTTAAGTGATATTGAGGTTACAAATGATCGCCAGCAAGCTTTAACCCTGATTTATGATTTTTTGAAAAAGTACAAAGCTGATCCTCACCAACAAGGCCTTTATTTGTCGGGCGACTTTGGGATCGGGAAGACCTATATGCTAGCGGGACTTGCAAACTATGTAGCAACTAATTTTGATCGGAATGTTGTATTTTTACATGTTCCAACTTTTATTGCAGGTTTATCAAGTCATTTTGGTGATAACAGCTTGCAAGATGAGATCAGGAATTTAGCTGAATGCGATATCTTAATTTTGGATGACATTGGGGCAGAAACATTAAGTCAGTGGTCACGTGATGACGTTTTAGGAGTAATTTTACAGGCAAGAATGGATAATGTTTTGCCAACCTTTTTCTCTTCTAATTTAGATATGGAAGCATTAGAGTCACACTTTGAGGAAACCCGTAATGCAACTGATCCAGTTAAAGCTAAAAGATTAATGCAACGAGTACGTTTTTTAGCTAAAGAAGTAGTAGTTTCCGGTCCTGATCGACGAAATTTTTCGCATTAATTTCAAAAAGGTCTTGCATCGTTCAC
>LHCFR01400__coassemble_924_pt1 | contig 31705 bp, 34 predicted proteins | sample LHCFR01400__metabat2_high_PE_023 | metagenome-assembled genome bin LHCFR01400 | reverse complement strand
GCTGCTGCATTTGTACGTGACGAAGTTGCAGATGTTCACGAAGAAAAAGATGCAGTTGTTGTTAAGTCAGCATTGCAAAAGCTTTTCAGTGATGTAGCACCTCGTTACAAGGACCGTAATGGTGGTTACACCAGAATTTTGAAGTTAGCCGTTCCTCGTAAGGGTGACGCTGCTCCAATGGTTATTCTTGAATTAGTTTAATTTAGAGTAACACAACTTAATACGTATTAAGAATTATCCATGAAAGTGAGAATAAGCGTAAAGATGATGGCGCAAGCTTAGTCTAGCTTAGATGATAAAAATCATCCCTCTTCATGGGTGATTTTTTTTGCTCTTTTTTTCTGTTACAATTGCTAATAAGCGATTTAAGAAAGGAAGTGGAAAAATGCCAGTAGATAGTGCTGTTGAATTTAAGGATGTCTCATTTATCTATCCCGATACTAAAAAAGCAATTCTTGATCAGATTAGTTTTAAAATAAAAAGAGGTTCCTGGACATCTTTGATAGGTCACAACGGTAGCGGTAAGTCCACAATTTCTAAATTAATTAATGGGTTACTTTTGCCTGATTCTGCTAATAATTCTAGAATCACTGTTTTAGGAATGACGTTAAATCAAAAGACAGTCTGGGATGTTAGGGAAAAAGTCGGTATTGTATTTCAGAATCCAGATAATCAGTTTGTTGGAGCTACTGTTGGCGATGATGTTGCTTTTGGGCTTGAGAATAGAGCTGTTCCTCGGGAGCAAATGGTAAAAATAGTCAGAAAAGTTTTAGCAGACGTTGGAATGCTGGATTATATAGATGCAGAGCCAGCTAATCTTTCTGGCGGACAAAAGCAAAGAGTAGCAATTGCAGGTATTCTTGCCGTAGAACCGAAAATTATTATTTTAGATGAATCAACTTCGATGCTTGATCCTAAGGGGAGAGAGCAGGTGCTAAAAATTATTAAGCATTTAAAGAAAGAGAAGAATTTGACAGTTATTTCGATTACACATGACATTGATGAGGCTAATATGGCTGATGATGTGATCGTCTTAAATGATGGCAAGATTTTAGCTCAAGGAACTCCAACGGAAATTTTTAGTAAAACTGAAATGTTGCAAGAAATAGGGCTAGACATTCCATTTGTACAAAAATTAATAAATAAATTAAATGAAGTGGGAATTTCTGTACCTAAAAATATAAAAACGAAAGATGAGTTGAAACAATATCTATGTCAATTAAATTTGAAAAAGTAAATTATATCTATTCTCCCGGAACTTCAATGGAGAAAAAAGGATTAGATAATGTTTCATTTGAATTAACTGAAAATAGTTTTGTTGCATTGGTAGGTCATACCGGTAGTGGTAAGTCGACTTTGATGCAGCATTTTAATGCATTACTGAAGCCGAGTTCAGGAACAATTGATATTGCTGGTTATCATATTACTGCTCAAACAGGAAATAAGAATTTGAAAAAGTTACGCAAGCGGGTTAGTTTGGTTTTTCAGTTTCCTGAAGCACAGCTTTTTGAAAATACTGTGCTTGAAGACATTGAATTTGGTCCTAAAAATTTTGGAGCAACCGATGATGAAGCTAAAAGTAAAGCTTTGAAATGGTTGAAGCGAGTAGGATTGGATGAATCGCTAGCAAATAAGTCGCCATTTGAGTTATCTGGAGGACAAATGCGGCGTGTTGCAATTGCTGGGGTAATGGCTGATGAACCAGAAATTTTATGCTTAGATGAGCCAGCAGCGGGGTTAGATCCTAAGTCTCGTAAGGAAATGATGAAATTATTTGTTGACTATCAAAAAGCAGGTCATACTGTAATCTTGGTTACGCATAATATGGATGATGTGGCCGAATATGCAGATAATGTTTTAGTGATGGAACATGGTAAATTAATTAGACATGATGCGCCTAAGGCGATTTTTACTAATAAAAACTGGCTAGAAAAGCACTATTTGAGTGAACCAACGGCTAGTCTTTTTGCCTCAGATTTGATGAACTTTAACTTTAAAGATAAACCGTTAACACTGGATCAGCTTGTTAATGAAATTAAGAAAAATTTGCGAGGGTAGTTTATGAGTAAGATAATTGTAGGACGTTATATTCCGGGAGATTCTCTTATTTATAAAATGGATCCTCGGAGTAAATTATTAGTTACCATATTATTTATATTGGCTATCTTTTTAGCTAATAATTCAATAACTTATGCGATTGTGACCATTTTTTGTTTTTTGGCTGTGATCGCTACAGGATTAAATGCAAAGGTATTTTGGGATGGCGTTAAGCCTTTGATTGGTTTAATTTTCTTTACGTCGCTTTTGCAATTGTTTTTTATGACCGGTGGTCATATTTATTGGCATTGGTGGATTTTTTCATTATCTAGCTACGGTTTGATTAATGCAATCTATATTTTTATTCGTTTTACATTAATTATTTTAATTTCAACAGTAATGACAGTTACTACAATGCCACTTGAAATTGCTGATGCGATGGAATGGCTGCTTAAGCCGCTTAAGTTGTTTAAAGTGCCGGTGGATAAAATTGCGTTAGTAATTTCAATTGCGCTTCGTTTTGTACCGACTTTGTTTGATGAGACTTTTAAAATTATGAATGCGCAAAGATCACGTGGAGCGGACTTCAATGACGGTGGTTTAATTCAACGTGCTAAGGCAATTACGCCCATTTTGGTTCCGTTGTTTATTCAGTCTTTAGAAACGGCAATTGATTTATCAACGGCAATGGAATCACGCGGCTACCGTAGTAGTGAAGGACGAACTAAATATCGCGTTTTAAGTTGGTCAAAATATGATTTAATTGCATTATTTTATTTTGTACTGTTAGTCGGATTACTATTAATTTTTAGGACACATTAGAAATATGACAACAAGATATAAAATGACGATGGCTTATGATGGTCATCTTTTTCATGGCTTTCAACTTCAACCAGACCAGCGAACTGTTCAGGGGACAATTGAAGATGCGTTGAAGAAAATGACTAAGGGGCAGCGTGTGATTGTGCAGGGGTCAGGTAGAACTGATGCCGGTGTACATGCGGTTGGACAGGTAATTCATTTTGATTATCCTGGTAAAACTATTCCAGCCAATCGAATGATTTTGGCAATGAATTCTATGATGCCAACCGATATTATCTTTGATGATTGCCAAATTGTTGATGAGAATTTTCATGCGCGTTATTCGATTAAGGGAAAATGGTATCGCTATCGTGTTAGTTTAGATCATTTTGTTAATCCTTTTAAGCGTTTTTATACTGGTCATTTTCCGTATCCATTAGATATTGAAAAAATGCAGGTTGCAGCTCAGGACTTATTGGGTAAGCACGATTTTACCAGTTTTGCGGCCAGCGGTGGTCAAATTGAAGATAAAGTTCGGACTATTTATTATGTAAACATTACTAAAGACGAAAAAGAAAATGAAGTAATTTTTGATTTTATTGGTTCAGGCTTTTTGTATAATATGGTGCGGATTATGGTAGCGGCGCTACTGGAAATTGGTAATGATCGTAGGCCAATTCATGACTTGCAACGAGTAATTGCTGCCAAGGATCGTCAAGAGGTAAGACAAACTGCTCATGCGAGTGGTTTGTACCTTTATCATGTTTTTTACGATGAAATCCCACAAAAATATCGTTTAAACCAGCATTTATAATTGACTTTTTCTCTAAAAGGACGTACTCTAGTATAGTATGTTTGTCCACGATAGGCCCCGGAAACTTATTGTTTTCAAACTGCAAATAAACGGAGGAATTTAAATTGCGTACTACACCATTAGCAAAATCTAGTGAAATCGAACGTAAGTGGTACATTATTGATGCAACTGACGTAACTCTTGGTCGTCTTTCTGCAGCTGTTGCCACTATTTTGAGAGGTAAGAACAAGCCTCAATACACACCTAATGTTGATACTGGTGATAACGTTATCGTTATCAACGCATCAAAGATTAGATTGACTGGTAAAAAGGCTTCAGACAAGTTCTACTACCACCACTCATCATGGCGTGGCGGCTTGAAGGCCGTATCTTACGGTGAATTGCTTGCTAATAACCCAGTTAAGATGGTTGAAATCTCAGTTAAGGGTATGCTTCCAAAGAACACTCTTGGTCACCATGAATTCATGAAGATGCATGTTTATGCTGGCGAAGACCACAAGCACGAAGCACAAAAGCCTGAAAAGTTAGATATTAACAAATTAATCTAGGAGGTTATACAATGGCACAACAAGCTGCATACACAGGTACTGGTCGCCGCAAGGATTCAGTTGCGCGTGTTCGTTTAGTACCAGGTAACGGTAAGATCACTGTTAACGATAAAGATGTTGATCAATACATTCCATTCCCTAACTTGGTTAAGGACTTGAAGCAACCATTAACATTAACTGAAACTGAAGGTCAATACGACATTCACGTTAATGTTAACGGTGGTGGTTTCTCAGGTCAAGCTGGGGCTATCCGTCTTGGTATCGCTCGTGCTCTTCTTGAAGTAGACCCAGACTTCCGTGGTCCACTTAAGAAGGCAGGTTTCTTAACCCGTGACCCAAGAATGAAGGAAAGAAAGAAGCCAGGTTTGAAGAAAGCCCGTAAAGCTTCACAATTCTCAAAGCGTTAATCTTTGGATTTTACGTTTATATACAAGAAAAAGCATCGCGAAAAGCGATGCTTTTTTTGTGCAGTTGAAAGATGATTAATAATGTATAATTGTTATAATTTGATAATAGCTAATTGAAATGAGTAATAAAAATTATGGACATAACAACGCAAAAAAGAAACGCTAAAAAATTTATTGAAAATTGGCAAGACAGAGGACATGAAAAGCAAGATAGTCAATCATTTTGGCTACAGCTTTTACGAGACGTTCTAGGAGTTGAAGAGCCAGAGCAATTTATTAAGTTTGAAAAGAAAGTGCAATTATCACATGAGAGTTTTATTGATGGTTATATTGACCAGACTCATGTCATGATTGAGCAGAAGGGTAGCAATAAGGATTTAGATAAGCCCATAAAACAGTCAGATGGGGGGGGTGCTGACGCCCTATCAACAGGCACAAAGGTATGCTAATCATTTACCTTATTCTGAGCGTCCTCGTTGGATTGTTACTTGTAATTTCATTGAGTTCCGTGTGTATGACATGGAGCATCCTAATTTTGAACCAGTTAGAATTGAACTAAAGGATTTAGACAAGAATTACTATCAGCTTGAATTCTTGGTTGATAAGAGTAACGAACATCTGGAAAAAGAAAAACAAGTCTCCTTAAGCGCTGGTGAATTGGTCGGTAAAATTTATGATGAACTCTTAAAGCAGTATAAAGATCCAGATAATGAACACTCACAAAAAAGCATTAATCAGCTTTGTGTAAGAATCGTATTTTGCTTATACGCTGAGGATGCTGGAATTTTCGGTAAAAAGAATATGTTTCATGATTATCTTGAAGACTTTGATGCAAGACATACTAGAAAAGCTCTAATTAATCTTTTTAAAGTGTTAGATACTATAGAAGACGATCGTGATCCTTATTTAGCGGATGATGAACCAAAACTTGCTCAATTTCCTTATGTCAATGGTGGGATGTTTTCTGATGAAGATATAGAGATTCCTCCGTTTACTGATGACTTACGTGATTTATTATTAAGCAAAGCTAGTGATGAGTTTGATTGGTCTGAAATTAGTCCGACTATTTTCGGGGCTGTGTTCGAATCTACTTTGAACCCTGAAACTAGACGCCAAGGAGGGATGCATTATACTTCTGTGGAAAATATTCATAAAGTAATTGATCCTTTATTTTTGAATGAACTTAAAAATGAACTGAACGAGATTAAGAAAACTAAGCAATTAGCGACATTAAAGAAAAAAGCTAGAAAATTTCAAGAGAAACTTGCTAATCTGACTTTCTTTGATCCTGCTTGTGGGTCTGGTAATTTCTTAACTGAGACGTATTTACAGTTAAGAAAGTTGGAAAACGAAGCAATTAAATTACAATATACCGAGCAATTTAATAAAGCCAAAAATCGTGAAATTCAAAAATTTTATGGTGCCACTTCTTCTAAAAATGACTACAGTATGAAAACATCTTTTGATATTGGACAGGCTAAGGATATTATTAAAGTTTCAATTCAGCAATTTTACGGAATTGAGATTAATGATTTTGCTGTTTCTGTTGCTAAGACAGCTTTATGGATTGCAGAAAGTCAGATGCTTGAAGAAACCAAGGATATTTTTTATGCTGACTGGGATTTCTTACCATTGAAGACTTATACCCATATTCATGAAGGTAATGCTTTAACGATGGATTGGAATGATGTAATTCCTAATTATGCGTGTCATTACATTATGGGGAATCCGCCGTTTGTAGGATATAAACTATTATCTGAAAATCAGAAGAAAAACCTTATTGACTTAATGGGGAGTATTAGGTCAATTGATTATGTTACTGGATGGTATTTTAAGAGTTTGGAATATATTCAAAACACCAATATTAGATGTGCGTTGGTAAGTACAAACTCAATAACACAGGGTTCAGCCATGCAAAATGTGTGGGAACCATTATCCCAAAAATTTAAGTTTAAAATCAATTTTGGATTTCGAACTTTTGTTTGGACGAGCGAAGCTAAAGAAAAAGCCGCAGTTCATGTTGTAATAATTGGTTTCTCTTTTAAAGGTACAAAAAATAAGTATATCTTTGATAATGGAAAAGTTGAGAAAGTTAAGAATGTGACACCATATCTAACTCCTGGAATGACTGTATTTGTTAATAGGAGAAGTAAGCCATTATCCAATGTTCCTAAGATGACAAAGGGTGCTCAATTAATTGATGGGGGTAATTTTATTCTCAATAATGATGAAGTACAATCTTTGATTGAAAATAAGAATATTAAAGATTATGTATATCAATATTTAAATGCTAGTAAGTTTCTAAATAATAGTATCAATGATGAAAAAACTTATTGCCTTTATTTGAAAAATTGTCCTATCAATTTGATTAGAAAGAATAAATTAATATATGATAAAGTCTTAGCTGTAAAGAAATATCGAGAAAGTAGTGGTGCAAAAACTACTAGGCTATTGAGTGATAGACCGAGTCAATATTTTCAGTCTCAGGTGCCTAAGGGAAATAGTATCGTTGTACCAGTCGTTTCATCTCAAAATAGAAGATATATCCCCATGGATTTCATGCCTCATAAAGTGGTATATACTAATGCATTATTTTTTATAGATAATGCAACGATTTATTTATTTGGAGTTTTAGAATCAAATGTTCATATGGCTTGGATGAGAGCAGTCGCAGGTAGATTAAAGAGTGATTATAGATATTCAAATACGTTAGTCTATGATAATTTTGTTTGGCCAACACCTACAAATAAACAAAAGGCAAGAATTGAAAAAACAGCTCAAGCTATTTTAGGTGCACGTGCCTTATATCCAGATAGTTCACTTGCTGATCTTTATGATCCAGCAACTATGCCAAAAGAATTATTGAAGGCTCATCAAGATAATGATCGAGCTGTAATGGAGGCTTATGGTTTGCCTATCAAAGGTACAGGCGAAAGTGATGCTGTAGCCCACTTGTTTAAGATCTATGAAAAGATAGTTAATAAGGATGTGTGATTTTTTGTTTGAAGACAGGATTATGAAGTTATTATCTGAAGATGAGTATCATGACTTTAAATTGGAGTGGTACACTAAGCATCAAAAAGATGAAATGATAAAAGATATTTTTAGTTTTGTAAACACTTTTCATCATAAAGATAGTTATATAATTCTAGGAGTTAGGGATAGTGATAGAAAGATAATCGGTGTTGAAAATGATAAAAACCGTTTAAATACTGAAAAATTAACAAGTTATTTGGATATGTTACCTATAGCTAATCAAAGTATTCCTAGAGTATTAGTTAAGACTATAAAGTTGTTTGGCCATGATGTAGATGTAATAATTATTAGAAATACAAATGATGTTCCACTTTATCTGAGTGAAGATTTTCATCCTAAGGCATGTAGGTATTCAATTAAAGCAGGACAAATCTTTATAAGATTAAATGATAGAGAAACGGACATAAGGAAAACGGCTAGAGATTATCAAGTTGAAAAACTTTGGAAAAAAAGATTTGGACTAGATTTACCAATTGATCAGCAATATAAAATAAAACTTTTAGATGTAAGAAATTGGGAGTATTTTGAAAATGATCAGGTGGGATTTAGATATAATATAGACCCTGATTACTGTATGTACTTAGTTGATGATACTGAAAAAAGATTTAGAGTAGAATCGTATTCTTTATCACAATGGCGTACTAAAATGGACTGGCAAATTTTAAAGCTAATGTATCGAAATCGTTTAATAAAAAATATTTTAGTAATTTGGCTAGATGGTGGAAGATTTATTACCGTTGCACCAAAAATTGCAGTTTTGAAACAAGGGCAATTTGATGAAATGCTGACTTTCCAATGTATTTATGCGGATACACTTGATTTTTTTGTTGAAAATTTTCTTTTTACTCATGAGAATTATTCAACGTCTTCAGATTATCTGCAACGCAGTCATCTTTTAAAGGATATAGTTGTTTTTAAGGATGAAAACCAAAGAAAACATGTAATTAAGCTATTGAAGGATAAAATCCCACAAATTCAAATAAAAGTTCAGCCTTCTGATGAACAGATAAAAAAATATAGAGAAAAACTTAGCATAGATTTTAATAATGGCGATACAGAATATACTGATGATAATATCAGGCACATGTGCAAAGAAAAGAATGTCAGTGAATTTATAAATAATTTTATAGATTATGAAACTGATATAGAAAGACCTAGTTTGCTATTTCTCGACTAAATAGAAAAAGCCCCATCCAAGAGGGATAGAGCCTGAGTAAGGTAATCGACTTAAAATGGTCACAATTGGTCACAATGTTTTCTAACTTCATGGATTTTATTCCAGTTTCTTCCATATAATATGTTAATTTGTTAAAAATTGTATGGATTCAAATGGATTATCCTTGATAGTTAGGTAACTTTGTTCCTGTTCTGATAACTTGAAATTCTCAAAGCGTTAATCTTTGGATTTTACGTTTATATACAAGAAAAAGCATCGCGAAAAGCGATGCTTTTTTTGTGCAGGTTAGCTATGCACATATAAACATCTAGTACAAATAATATATTCTACAACTTCTAAAAAAACTTAACCAATTTACATTTTAAGCAACTTTTTCTTAAATTGTTTTTTACTTGATAACCATATTTTGTTCAAACTATTCGCGTATTCTATTACTCAATCGATAGGACGAACAAAGAAAGGAATTATCAAGATGAAGAATAAAAATAAAGTTAAACTACTAACAACAGCGACATTGCTTACTACTTTTTTAATCAATACAGGGATTCAGTCATCTAATCAAATAGAAAATAATACTGCACAAGCAGCGACAAATAAGAAAAAAATTAAACCATCGGGGCAAAAGCCTAATGGTAAGTGTGGTAAGGGTGGTCCAAATACTCAATCATATGATTATAAGGGTACTTTAAAAGCTTCGCTTAATGTAAAATCTGGTACTACTAAGGTTGGCAAGAAGACAATTACTAATAACAAGACTGATCAAAATGTAGCTCTTGTACAAAAGAATGGTAAATTGAGTTTAGATGGTACTAAACTGAAGAAAACGGGCAATTCTAAAAATGATGATAATGCTAATTTCTATGGTTTAGACTCAATTTTATTGGCAAACGGTAAAAATGCGGTTGCGACAGTTAAAAATGCTACTTTAACTTCTAGAGCAACAGGTGCTAATGGTATCTTTGCTACTAACAAAGGTACCGTTAATGTATCAAACACCAAGATTAAGACTACTGGAAAAGCCAACTCAAGAGGTTTAGATACAACTTACGGTGGTAAGATCAATGCTAATAAGGTAAAAATTTCAACTAAGGGCGATCACTCGGCAGCTGCTGCAACCGATCGTGGTGGTGGTACAGTTACAGTCAAAAATTCTAAAGTAACTACTAAGGGCACTGGCTCACCATTAGCATATTCAACTGGTACTATCTATTTTGATAATGTAACTGGTACAGCTAGTGGTAGTCAGATTGCCGGAATGGAAGGCTACAATAAGATTTATTTAGTCAATTCCAATCTGACATCTACTAATAACAAGATTTCAGGTTCTGATCCAATTAAGAATGGGGTGATTATTTATCAATCGACTTCTGGGGATGCAGAAACATCATCAAGTAAGAGTGCAGATTTCCAAGCTAAGGACTCTACTTTAAAAACCTCGATTACTAGTGGTGCCATGTTCTATGTAACTAACACTACAGGCAAAATCACTTTAGAAAATACTAAACTGAATTTTAATAATAGCAAAGTAGATTTATTAAATGTAGCCGGTAATAATTCTAATGGTTGGGGTACTAAGGGTAAAAATGGTGGTCATGTAACTCTGACAGCTAAAAACCAAACCCTAAAAGGTAATATTGTAGTCGATAGCATTTCAAGTGCTAATGTGAAGTTGACAGATGATTCAACTTACACTGGCAAAACTAGTATTGTGGCTAACAAATATGCTACAAGTTCATCCAAGAGCAAGACACCATTGACTATCAGCGTTGGGTCAAATTCAAAATGGATAGTTACAGGTAACTCAACTGTCACAAATTTAAATTTAGTTGATGGTGGTGAGATCGTCGATTCTCAAGGAAACAAAGTAACAATTATTGCTAATGGTAAAACTGTTCAAAAGGGTACAAGTTCCTATGCAGTAACAGTGAAAGGAAGCTTTACAACTAATTAATAATAAAATCTCTAGATAATCTATCCTCACTAAACAGATTCATTTTCAAGCAGTATCAACTTGCAAAAAAACTATAACTTAAATTTTTCTTCATTAAGGCATTCAATAGAGTGCCTTTTCTTTTTGCAGAATAATTATTTCCTGGGTAATATTTGACGAAAAATGATATTTTTTGATAAATTAGGAAATAATCAGGTAAATAAAGGAGTGGGACAATAATCATGCAAATTAGAAAATACCAAGAGTCAGACTTTTCGACATTATGTGAAATACATGATCCAGCCAAAAAACAGGAGCTTGCAGCGGCTAATTTAACCGCTGCATTTATCCCATTTAAAATTGCATCTCAAAAAGAGGGACTATTTGACGATTATCAAGTATATGTTGCTCAAAAAGATAAGACTACAGTGGGTTTTGTAGCCTTCAATGATGAAGAGTTAGGATGGCTATATGTAAAACCAGAATATCAGCATCAAGGAATTGGCAGTCAATTAATCGATTTCGCAATAAAAAATGCAGGAAGACCGTTCTATTTAGAAGTACTAGAAGGAAATCCTGCACAAAAATTATATTTAGCCAAAGGCTTTAAGACTATTCAACACGAAGGTGGTAAGATGCCAGGTAATGAGAAATATCATGTTGAAGTAGATTTAATGAAATATGAAAAATGATTGGGCGATCAAACCCAATCATTTTTTATTACAAACTATCTTGAATATTATCGGCTAGGTAATTGTAGAGCATACCCTTCTTTAAGGCACTAGTGTCGACCCCTAAGGCTTCGGCAATTGCATAGGCAAAGGCCCAAGCGGTAGCAGGACCACGGCTTGTTAAAATTTTATGCTCTTTATCAGTAACGGTGATTTTCTCTGAAAAATGAGCACTTGGGGCATCTTTTAAGCATTCTTCTTCAATGCCTGGATAACAAGTGAAGTCCGCATCTGCCAAAACACCATAGCGAGCAAGAGCGCGTGGAGCAGCACACATTGCGGCATCCCACTTGCCAGCTTCATGACGCTGAATCATCAGATCACGTAATTTTTCATTATCGCGTAAGTTAGCAGAACCAGTCATGCCTCCTGGAAAGGCAACCAAATCATAATCTAATAAACTGTCATCTACAACTTTGTCACAAGTGATTTCAATATGGTGGTCACCATCTACTTTTTTACTTGTTAAACCTACCATATCGCATTCAACATTAAGTCTACGCAATACGTCAACAACGCTTAAACCTTCGACTTCTTCGCAACCGTCTGCAAATACTACAGCAACTTTTGTCATAAAATCATCCTTTCTATAACTATTTTAATTATCTACTTACATTAGATCTAAGTAAAATGAAAGATCTGCTAATTTGCTTAAATGAAGAGTAGGATGAGGTGAAATTGGTATCTTGTCTTTTTTAGGTGCCAGCCATAATGATTTTAGATTGGCATTTTCTGCACCTTGAATTTCTTCATCCAGATTAGTTCCAATTACTAAAACTGTGTCTGGATCAATATCTGGATTGTCTTTCAGAATCTTAAAGAAAATATTTTTGCTTGGCAGCTTGTCCGTAAAATCATCGGCGAAATAAGCATTGTCAAATGAAGAAAGCAATTCTGTAGGTGCAAGGCGCGGTTCGATTTGAGTGCACTTTTCTTTAGCAAGCAAAATTAAATGTAGCTTGCCACTGACTTCATCAATAAAGTCGATGGCGCCCTTGACTAACCTGGTTTGATCCTTCATTGCATCATCAAAAACAGTTCGCGTTTTAGAAAGATCTTCTTTTAAAAATGTAGATAAAGCTAAATCGATTTGATCATCGCTAGATAAATTTTTAAATTCTTTTTCTAAGCTAGTGTAGCGTAGTCGCTCAGCTGGTCCCCAGTCTAACCCATAATGTTTTAAAGTTTGCCGCAGCGCAGTTTTTTCTGCTAATTTTTCATTTAATAAACTGCCTTCTGGAATGAAAATTAAGGTTTCAAATGTAGCCATGAATAAACTTCCTTTGTGTTAGTTCCTATTAGAATTATAATGAACTAGACAATTTTAGGAAAGGAATTAAAAAATGACAATCTGGACCGTAATTTTCTTATTATTAGGTGGTGTTGCGGGTGGCTTATTATCGTCAGTGGCCTCAATGGCATCACTTGCATCATACCCAGTTTTGCTAGCAGTAGAAATTCCACCAGTATTTGCTAATGTAACTAATGATGCGGCGCTAATTTGGACTAGCATCGGTTCAACTGTATCTTCGACTAAGGAGTTAAAAGGACATTGGAAGCAAGTTTGGTTCTATACCATTTTTACAGTTGTGGGATCAATTTTGGGTTGTATTTTGCTTCTATCTTTTCCTCCAAAGATTTTTGAAAAAGCAGTACCATTCTTCATTGCTTTCTCAGGATTGATGATTATTGTTTCTGGTAAACACCATAGTTTAAATACTAAGGCGCAACCAACATGGCTTAAAATAATTTATTTTCTCGCACTTTTAGTCATGGGGATGTATACAGGTTACTTCGGTGCAGCTGGTGGAGTCATCGTACTAGTACTTTTAACTTATATTACTAATGATCGATTTATTGTTATTAACGCTATTAAAAATGTGATTTGTGGTTTTGCCAATTTGGTAGCCTTAATTATCTTTATGTTTACTTCGCATATTTATTGGCTTCAAGCGATTCCTTTGGCAATCGGGATGTTCATTGGTGGCTATATTGGGCCAGCAATTTTAAGACGAGTACCGGAAAAGCCAGTTCGAATTTTCATTGCAAGTTTGGCCTTCATTCAAGCCGGTTACTTCTTTTATACGGCATACCTGCAATAAGTTTGGTACAATATTAAGCAATGAAAAGGGGGGCTAAGGTTGATGGCAACAGAAGTTTATTTGGTACGTCATGGTGAAACAATGTTTAACCAATTGAACAAAGTTCAGGGTTGGTGCGATTCTCCTCTAACCGTGAAGGGGATTAACGATCTAAAGAGAACCGCTAAGGCCTTGAGTCAAGTTCACTTTGATAACATGTATTCATCAGATTTGAAGAGAGCAATTGATACCGTTCACTTGATGAAGGATGCTAATGTGGTCTCGGATATTGGTAAAATTAAAAAGCTGCCTGAATTTCGTGAGGTCTTCTTTGGAACTTTTGAAGGCGATGATATTAACCAGACTTGGGAGCAAGTAGCACTAGCCGCAGGAATTGGCCATGAAGATGATGTAATTAAGATCATCAATCAGGTAGGCTTGCGCAAATTTCGTGCAGCTACAAAAAAGGCTGATCCGCGTCATTTAGCGGAAAATCAGGATGAGTTAGATGAGCGGATGGTACGGGCAATTGATGTTTTGCGCGATTTAACTAAAGATGAACAAAGAGTTTTGTTAGTTAGCCATGGTGACTTTATTAAAACTTTGTCCATAAAATATTGGAATAAGAGTAATGGCAAAAACGATATTGTTTTTCCAAATAATGGGAGCGTTACTCGTGGAATTTTGCACGATGACGGTTCATTTGAAATTGTTGATTATAATGTAGATGCTGAAGAGCTATAAAAGTCCTACTGCCGAAGTAGGGCCTTTTTTGGTACACTGATAACGAAAGGAAAATATTTTATGAATAAAGATCATACAACTAAGCGTTATGTCTTCGTAACTCTACTGAATGTTGTTATTACTATTGCTGAATTTATAGGTGGTATTTTTTCAGGTTCATTAGCACTGCTTTCAGATGCAGTTCATAATCTGAGTGATGTTGGTGCAATTATTTTATCTTTTGTGGCGCACCTGATTAGTCGCAAAAGTCGTAATCAGTTTAAGACCTTTGGTTATGAAAGAGCTGAAACTTTAGCCGCTTTTACTAATGGCGTTATCTTGATCGTGATCAGTGTGGTTTTGTTTGTTGAAGCAATTCAACGTTTCTGGAAGCCGGAACATATTCACGGTGGCATTATGCTGATTGTCTCGATTATTGGGCTGGCTGCCAATATTATTTCAATGCTAGCAATGCATAGCGATTCCAAGGCTAATTTGAATGTACGGTCAACTTTTATTCATATGTTAAGTGATGCCTTGTCCAGTGTAGCGGTTGTAATTGGTGCGATCTTCATTTACTTCTGGAATGTAACTTGGCTTGACCCAGTTTTGACTATTTTAGTTTCAATCTTTGTTTTGAATGAAGCTTATGAAATTACAATGAAAGCAGCCAATGTTTTGATGGAATCTAATCCTGATATCGACTTGAATGAAGTGAACAAGATTGTTTTATCGTTCCCCATAGTTCAAAATATCCATCATGTCCATGTTTGGCGCTACAGCGATGACTTTATTATGATGGACGCGCATATTAATGTAGCCCCAGGATTAAGAGCCGATGAATTAGAGCAGCTATACCAAGATATTGGACAGGAGTTACAAAAAGAGTTAGGTATTAATCATATTACCTTACAAGCAGAGTGCGAGCGTGGCAGAAAAGACAAGATGATCGTTCCAGGCCACGGTATTAACGAAGATTAGGTGAAAGAATGTTTAATGTTAATATTTTTACAGCGATTATTGTATTGATTATGGGTATTTATGACATGTCCTATGCTTTTAATAGGCGTAAGCAACCTACCAATAAAGGCGGCATTAGAGCCTTTATGGCTTTAGGAATTATCTTCACGATCGCAGGAATTGTTATGATCGTTAGAGTATTAATGAAGTAAGGAATCTTAGAATGGCTAAATTAGTATTAGTTCGACATGGCGAAAGTGTGGCAAATGCTGCCAATGTTTATACTGGCTGGAACGATGTTCCATTGACTAAAAAAGGTGAAGAACAAGCAGAAAAAGCTGGTGAATTGATTAAAACCATTTCGGATTTTGCTCCCACCCACATTCATACTTCAGTCTTATCCCGTGCAATTGTGACAGCAAATATAGTAGCCGATGTCTGCAATTTATTATGGCTACCGATGACTAAGACCTGGCGGCTGAATGAACGCCACTACGGTGCTTTAAGGGGCCTTAATAAGGACATTTCACGTAAAGTATTTGGTGTGGAACAAGTTCTATTGTGGCGACGTAGTTTTGATTCAGTTCCACCTAAGCAGGGGTCGCCAATGATTGATCGCCGTTATAAGCATTTTGATCAGCATTTGATGCCACGGGCAGAAAGTTTGCATCAAACGCAAAAAAGACTGATGCCATATTATTATGATCAGATTGCTTCGCGTTTATTAAATGGAGAAGATCAACTGATTGTGGCGCACGGTTCAAGTTTGCGTGCTTTGATAAAAAAGCTAGAGCAGATTAATGATCATGACATCGTAAAACTGGAAGTTCCTAATGCGGAACCGATCGTTTATACTATGGATGAGCACTTAAAGATTATTAACAAACAAATTTTACGTAAATAATGTTAAAAATGCACCTTAGTGCATTTTTTTAATGCTCTAAATGAGGTTTTACACATATCTATGGTAAAATCTAATATGATTTCTAGTATATTTAGTTTGGAGTATTAGGCATGCGTAAATTATTTTTATTACGAGGTGCACCTGGCTCCGGTAAATCTTCTTTTATTGCTCGCCATCACTTAAACCCTTATGCGATCAGTCGTGATCAAATTAGGCTATTATTGGCGGATTTGACAGTTTATTATCAAGAGGATGCGGATGTTTTACACCAAGTCATTCCGCGGCACGTAACGGTGCGTACTGAGCAAATGGTGGATCACCTTGTAGAACACAAGATGGAATATGGGGAAACTGTTATTGTGGATGGGACGCATATCGTTCCAAGTGCGATTGAACATTTTAAGCCTTGGGTAGACAAGTATCACTATGAATGCTTTGTAGTAGATCTGATGGAACATACTACCTTAGAGAGTTTGCTTAAGCGTAATCAGACTAGAATGCATTACGATTGGGTTAAGCCTGAAGTGGTTAAGCAAATGTATCGTTCTTATGAAGCACATCCAGAAGTACCATACTGGGCACATAAAGTTGTGCCAAATCAGATGGATCATGCGTTGTCACAGCGTGAGACAAATTTAGATCGTTATGCTCATGTGATTGCGGTTCCTGACATGGTAGATGAAGAAGATTTTCCACATGTGCATATCTCGAACTTTTATTTTTCATTTAATGACAAGTTTACAGAAAAGTATGGAACTTATCGAAATGTAGTTTCAATTGCTAAAACTGAAGATGAAGCAGTTAAGCAGTTCAAGTTGCCATATTTTGTCTTTAAGTTTCATCACAAGCACTTTTTGATTTCAGCTTATCCAATTCGAAATGAGATGTTGGATCCGATCAGAAAGGTTAAGGGAGTTTGGACATATTCAACTGGTTTGTATAATGTAGCGGATTTTGTGAAAGAATTTCCGGAAAATAAAAAGCAACATGTGCATCAGTTCAACTTAAGTAAGTTAGATCCAACCCGCTTATTACATATTTGGTAAAAAAGACGTAGTTAGAACATTTTATCTAACTACGTCTTTTGTGTAATTTACTTATATTTTGTTTTACTTCAATTTGCCGGCCTTAGCTAAAACTTCTTTAGCCTTTTCAAGTGAATGGTGTTCTTCACGATAACGCTTGATGTCATAGCCATCAACATCGGTTAACTTGCAAAGTCTATCATCAAGGTCTTTGAATTCTTTTTCAAGATCCTTAATGACGCCTTCTTCATCTTCAACGTAAACATACTCATTTTCATCAGCTTTGGCATCAATCTTAGCATCGTATTCGCCGACTTTTCTAGCATGTTTCAAAATAGATTTAATATCCTTAATCGTTTCATGTTGTGCAGTACGGTGACGACGATCAGGTACTGAATCTTCAATTCTAGCAAGGTGACTTTCAGCATACTCAATCTTCTTAGAAATTCTATCTAAGGCTTTCAATTGTCTTTTTGAATAATCTGTCATGTTTTATACCTCCTAGGTAAAATGATAAGCTCTACTAAATGCGCTTTCATTGTAATTAGTAACGAAGGTATAAGCAAGAATTAACACTTATGAATAAAAAGAGTTACGCCTTAAAAACGTAACTCTTAGAAGTTTTGGATTAATATTTAAAAGCTAAGGCACCCATTGGATCCCATGGCAATAATTGAATTGGGTTATCTTTGCCTTCATCGTAAGCCTTCTTAAGATCTTCTGGTAAGAATTTCTTGTTGATAACTGCTTGGTAAACAAATGAATCAAACCAAGAATCACTCATTACGAAGTAACCCTTAAAGCCAGGTTTTTCACCCCATGAGTTTTCGATCTTCCATTTAGTTGGCTTACCGTCAACGATATCAACACCGGTAATCACCATGGCATGGTCCATCATGCTTTCACCAGAATCAAGCATGTCGGCTTTAGACATAGTGAAGTCAGCATCAAATAATTGATCACGGCGGTAAAGGTTAGTATCAAGAAGTCCAGCACGGCGTTCAGAATCCTTAACTACGTTTGAACCGAACCAAACAACTTCGCCACTCTTCAATTGTTTAATGATTAAGTCCTTCATTTCATCAACTTTAAGGTTTAAGTGGCGAACTTGGCGACCGCCTTCAACGTTACCTAAGTATTCAACTGAGAATACCTTGTGGAAAGGTTTGTCGTTAGTTGGAGCATTGATAGTTGAGATATGGTTTGCTAAATCCATGCCAACGTACTTGTCAAAGAATTCCTTTGGGGTAATGTCCCTGTCAATATGGTAATTCTTGTCATCATCGCGGTATTCAAAGTTGAACTTCTTTGGTGGAATACCCAATGAAGTAGCCAAAATACGGAAGACATCGTTTAGCATTTCTTCCTTGCGAGCTTGTACTTCATCTTCTGACTTGCCATCTTGAACTAATTTACGTAGCTCAAGACCATCTTTACGAAGCAAAGTATTTAAAGTGTCGTTTAATGCACTTGAATTAGTAGCATTAGCAGTTTCTGGATAAACACTCTTAGGAACGATACCATATTTTTCAATAATACCGCAAAGCATGTCCCATTGACCGCCGTCTTGTTGAGGAGTCGCAAATAAGAATGAAACTTTACGATCGCCCAAGTCCTTATCAGCAGTTGCGATCACATTTTCAAAGAACCAGTTAGACTTTTCAAATTTATCCCAGAAGTTAGTGTAATTTTGAGATAATTCGAAGTCCTTTAACTTAAATTTCTTTTGTAATGGGTGACGCATAGTGTTTAAAGCACTGAACATCCAGCAGCGACCAGACTGCTTTTGATCGGCAGGGTTACCTGTATCAATTTCGATTGAGAAGGTTGGATCTAGGTCGATCTTAGTTTGTAAGTTTTGACTAGCTTTGTAGATACCGTTTTCTTGAGCAGCGTGACTAGCCACATCAAAAACAGGGTGGTTAGCTAAGTCTTGTTCAAATTTATTAATAGTATCATTGTTGATTTCTTTTACCATAAAAAAATCCTCCTTTATAAGTACTTAAATTAATTTTATCTTATTCAAAATGAGTCGTCTAATAATCTTATCGATTAAATGGACGATGATACCAAATTTTGTGAAATTGAGGATGCTGGGTGAAGTAGTCAATGATCATAGGATCAAGCGGCCAAATGGGTAAGTTAGTTTCTTGAGCTAATTGCCAAACTTTTTGCATTTGTTTTTCAAGCAAATCCTGACTATTAAATTGTGGATTAATAAAAAAATGGTTCATTATCCAGACATTACTGTCTTTGCGAGCGATTTTATCTAAGGTAACGCTAGATAATAGTATGTCTTCTTCATTTTTTATAGTGAAAATTTGGTGCGTATCTTGCTTATTCATAAAAAATTCCTTTTTAAAAAAATAATCTCATTTTTTGCGTAATAAATAATAGAGAGCTATTTATTTTGTGTTGACTAAAAACATTGTAAAATAGATAACTGTCAAAATAAAAGATAAATGGAGCTTTGGAATGAAAACACGTGGATTTGAAGTAGTCAAAAAGTATCAAGATCAGGAAATTAATCTTCCTCGCAGACAGACCCTAGCCAGTGCAGGCTATGACATCGAAGCGGCTGAAGACATTACTATCCCTAGCATTTGGCGACTAAATTTTGTGCGAATTTTTAGGTTGATTAGAAATGGACACCAGCTGTATGAGCGCGACTATGAGATGGCGGATCAGATTTTAAAGCCGTTGTTAGTGCCAACTGGACTTAAAGCTTATATGCCAGAAGATGAAGTGTTGATTTTAGCTAATCGTTCATCTAATACTTTTAAGCGTAATCTAGCTTTGCCAAATGGGATCGGCGTTATCGATGCAGATTATTACAATAATCCTAACAATGAGGGCGAAATTTTTGTACAAATGATTAATTATGGCGTACGGCCCTTGCACATCAAGAAGGGAGACCGTATTGCTCAAGGCATTTTTATCAAATACTTGAAGACCGACGATGATGATCCAATTAGTCGAAAAAGAGTTAGCGGCTTTGGATCAACTAATGAAAAGAAGGGTGATTAATGGCTAGAGTAAAAACACAATATAAGTGTCGTTCTTGCGGCTATATTTCGGCAAGCTATTTAGGCCGCTGCCCTAACTGTGGTGCTTGGAATCAATTTGAAAAAGAAACTGAAGAAGTGCAAAAGCGTTCTACTAAGGCAACTGCTAGTCGTTTGATTCAGAAGACTGGATTAAATGAACCGGTAAAGCTGGATAAGATTAAAGCTGAAAAAGAAGAACGAATTGTCACTAAATCTGAGGAATTAAACCGCGTTTTAGGTGGTGGTATTGTGCCAGGCTCACTAGTTTTAATTGGTGGAGATCCCGGAATTGGTAAGTCAACCTTGATGTTACAAATTATGAGTGACTTATCTGAAAAATATAAGGTGCTTTACGTTTCGGGAGAAGAATCAGCTAACCAAATCAAATTGCGGGCTGACCGACTGGGTGTAGGTCAAAGTAATATGCTCTTATATCCAGAGACTGACATGCATGATATTCGCGAACAAATCAATGATGTTAAGCCTGACTTTGTTGTAATCGACTCCATTCAAACTATGAATGAACCAAGTCTTGATTCGATGACTGGCTCTGCCTCACAGGTTCGTGAAGTAACAAGTGAATTAATGAAAATTGCCAAGATGGATGCCATTACAGTTTTTGTTATCGGCCACGTTACAAAAGAGGGTGCGATTGCTGGGCCTAAGATCTTGGAACATATGGTGGATACCGTTCTCTATTTTGAAGGGGATGAACACCATTCTTACCGAATTTTGCATTCTGTTAAAAACCGTTTTGGAGCAGCAAACGAAATTGGAATGTTTGAAATGGTTAATGAAGGCTTAAGAGAGGTAACTAATCCATCATCAATTTTTCTGGACCAAAGATTACCTAATTCTACTGGCTCTGCTGTGGTGGTATCGCTTGAAGGAACTAGGCCACTTTTAGCAGAAATTCAGGCTTTGGTTACTCCGACAGCTTTTGGCTATGCTAAAAGGACCACGTCAGGTATTAGTTTTAACAAAGCTTCATTGCTGCTAGCGGTGCTTGAAAAGCGGGGAAACTTAATGTTGCAGAATCAAGATGTCTATTTGACTGCAACTGGTGGGATTAAATTGAATGAACCAGCAATTGATTTAGCAATTGCCATGGCAGTTGCATCCAGTTATACCGATAAAGAAATTTCGCCGACAGATTGTTTTGTAGGCGAAGTGGGCTTAACTGGTGAAGTTCGCCGAGTTGATAAAATCGATGCACGAGTAAAAGAAGCGGCTAAAGTAGGGTTTAAGCGGATCTTTATTCCACGGCATAATATGTATTCTGGATTAAAAGATCATGGCATTGAGGTAATTCCCGTTTCGAGTATTCCCCAAGCTTTAAAATTAGTTTTTGGCTAGCATTAATTGAATTCTTACTATATAACGAGTAAACTAAGATTGTTTGAATTTACTATTTTTTGAAAGAGGCATGAATTTTGGCTAAAGAAAAAATCCGTGTAAGATATGCACCAAGTCCAACTGGTCACTTGCACATTGGTAACGCACGTACTGCACTTTTTAACTATTTATTCGCTCGTCATAACAAGGGTACTATGGTCTTGAGAATTGAAGACACCGACCAAAAGCGTAATGTTAAGGGCGGTTCTAAGTCTCAAATGGAAAACCTTCACTGGTTAGGAATTGACTGGGATGAAGGTCCTGATAAGGGTGGCGACTATGGTCCTTATCGTCAATCAGAAAGAAAAGAAATTTACCAAAAGTATATTGATCAATTGATCGATGAAGGTAAAGCATATTACTCATACAAGACTGAGGAAGAACTTGAAGCACAACGTGAAGAACAACGTGCTGCAGGTGTTGCACCTCACTATACTTACGAATATGAGGGTATGACTGCTGATGAAATTAAGCAAGCTCAAGATGAAGCAAAGGCTAAGGGCTTAAAGCCAGTTGTTCGTATCCACATTCCAGAAATGGAAACTTATTCATGGGATGATATTGTTAAGGGACACCTTGAGTTTGAATCAGACACTATTGGTGGGGATTTCGTTATTCAAAAGCGTGACGGAATGCCAACTTACAACTTTGCCGTAGTTATCGATGACCACTTGATGAAGATCACTCACGTACTTCGTGGTGATGATCACGTTTCTAACACACCTAAGCAATTAGTTGTTTATGAGGCACTTGGTTGGGAACCTCCTAAGTTTGGTCATATGACATTGATCATTAATTCAGAAACTGGTAAAAAACTTTCTAAGCGTGACGAATCAGTTCTTCAATTTATTGAACAATATCGTGATCTTGGTTACTTACCAGAAGCTATGTTTAACTTCATTACTCTTCTTGGTTGGTCACCAAAGGGTGAAAACGAAATCTTTAACAAGCGTGAATTCATCAAGCAATTTGACCCTGCACGTTTGTCTAAGTCACCTGCTGCTTTTGACCAAAAGAAACTTGAATGGATTAACAACCAATACATCAAGAAGGCTGATCGCGACACTTTGCTTGATTTAGCTTTGAACAACTTGCAAGAAGCAGGTCTTGTTGATGAGCATCCAACACCAGAAAAGATGGAATGGGTTCGTCAATTGGTTAACATCTACTCAGTACAAATGTCATACACTAAGCAAATTGTAGACATGGCTAAGATTTTCTTTGAAGAAGCTAAGGATCTTTCAGACGAAGAAATCGAAGAAATCAAGAATGATGATGGCCGTGGTGTAATTGAAGAATTCAAGAAGCAATTAGACCTCATCCCAAGATTTACTTCAGTTCAAATCATGAACGCTATTCAAGCAACTCGTAAGGCTACTGGCATCAAGGGAAGAAAGCTCTTTATGCCAATTAGAATTGCTACCACGCGTTCAATGGTTGGACCTGGTATTGGCGAAGCAATGGAGCTTTTAGGTAAAGAACGTGTATTAGAACACATTGATTTAACCTTGAAGCAAATGAGTGCTAATAATCTTTAATTAGATAAATTGAAAAAGAGGCTGCAAATAAATGCAGCTTCTTTTTTCATCTGCTAAAATAAAAATTAGTTATTTTGACAGAAGGGACAAGTGTTAGCCGTGAGAGTTTATAATACACTGACGCGTAAAAAAGAAGAATTTAAGCCATTAGTTCCAGGACATATCAGCATGTATGTCTGTGGACCAACGGTGTATAACTATATTCACATTGGTAATGCCAGAAGCGCAATTGCTTTTGACACCATTAGACGCTATTTTGAATATAAGGGTTATGACGTTAAGTATGTTTCTAACTTTACTGATGTTGATGACAAGATGATCAACGAAGCGAGAGCTGAAAAAACGACTGTACCCAAATTGGCTGAAAAGTTTATCAATGCTTTTTTGGCTGATACGACAGCGTTAAACATTGAGCCGGCGACCTTGCATCCCCGTGCAACTCATGAAATTAATGACATTATCACTTTTGTTAAAAGCCTAATTGACAATGGCTATGCTTATGAAGTAGACGGCGATGTTTATTATCGTGCCAAAAAGTTTAAGCATTACGGTCAGTTAAGTGATCAAAATATTGAACAGCTTGAAGAGGGTGCTTCAGAGCACATTAACGATACAGAACAAAGCCGCAAAGAAGATCCAATCGATTTTGCTTTGTGGAAGGCGCAAAAGGAACCCGATGAAATTGCTTGGGATTCACCATGGGGCAAGGGACGGCCAGGCTGGCATATTGAATGTTCTGTCATGAGTACCAAATATTTAGGCGATACGATCGATATTCATGGTGGTGGTCAAGACCTTGAATTTCCGCACCATGAGAATGAAATTGCACAAAGTGAAGCTAAGACCGGGAAAAAGTTTGTTAATTATTGGCTGCATAACGGTTTTGTAACTGTCGGTAAAGATCAGGAAAAGATGTCTAAATCACTGCACAATTTCGTAACAGTGCACGATATTTTAAGGGAAGTTGATCCGCAAGTACTGCGCTTCTTCATGGCTAGCGTACAATATCGCCGCCAAATTAACTATTCTGCTGAAAATTTAGCACAAGCAGCTACAATTTTAGATCGCTTTAAGAATACTTTGACTAATATTAATTACCGTCTAGAAGATGATACAGCTAGTGAAGAATCAGCCGAATTAGCACAGGCGATTATGGCAACTAACGAAAAATTTGAACAGGCGATGGACGATGACTTTAATGTCCAAAATGCTTTAACAGCTATCTATGATTTGTTGCCTGTAGTCAATGCCAACGCTAATGCTGCTAGAGCTGACAAGCAAGAATTGCAAAAGTTTAAAGAGAAATTAGCTAGTTGGTTATTAGTGTTTGGCGTGGATACTAATAAGCTTTGCGTTAAAAATGCTGGCTCCAATGACGATGAAATTGACGCTTTAGTTAAAAAGCGTGATGAGGCTCGAGCAAATAAAGATTGGGCAACTAGTGATCAAATTCGTGATCAATTAAAGGAAATGGGGATCACTATTCAAGATACCCCACAAGGAACTAGGTGGACTCGTGACTAAAATAAAAAAACTAACGGAAGAGGATGTTAATCCGGATACTTTAAATGGACAAACTTTAGCCTATTTAGGGGATGCAGTGTATGAAGTAATTATTCGCAGACACCTAGTTAAAGGCGGTATCGTTAAACCACAAGTATTGCAGCGTGAAGCGACTCACTATGTTTCAGCTAAAGCACAAGCTGCGTTGGTAACTAAGATGCAAGATGAAGAAATGTTAACGGATGATGAATTAGCTGCTTTTCGTCGTGGACGTAATGCTAAAAGTCATACTAAGGCTAAGAATACTAGCTTGAAAACATACCAATTATCAACAGGCTTTGAAGCAATGATTGGTTATCTTGATTTACTGGGGAAAAATGATCGAGTGGCAGACTTAAGCAAGTGGTGTATTGATACTGTAGAAGAGGACGGGCTGAAAAATTATGACTTCAAATAAAGATTTTGTCTTTGGACGCCATGCCGGACTTGATTATTTAAAAACACAAAGTGCCGACAAGATTAATAAGGTTTTTTTGCAACACGGTGTACAAGAAGAATTTGCTAATCAAGTTTATAGTTTAGCTAAAAAAAAGCGTTTAGTTGTTCAAGACGTGCCTAAAAATAAGCTTGATCGTTTGGTTGCTGGTGGCAATCACCAAGGTCTAGTTTTAGCAATTTCTAGCTTTGAATATGCAGATTTAAATCAATTGCTGGACAAGTATGATGCAGAAGGTAAAGAACCATTTTTATTAATGTTGGATTCTATTGAAGACCCTCACAATCTGGGATCAATTTTGCGTTCAGCCGATGCTACTGGCGTTGACGGGATCATTATTCCTAAGCGTCACGCGACTGGCTTAACTTCGGTAGTAGCTAAAACATCTACAGGAGCAATTGATTATGTGCCAGTAGCGCGCGTTAATAATTTAGTTCAAACTACTAAAGAACTGAAGAAACGCGGTTACTGGGTCTTTGGAACTGATATGGCAGGTACTGATTATCGTGAATGGAATGCCCAAGGCAAGACTGTGCTGGTAATTGGTAATGAAGGTAAAGGCATCGCCCCATTACTTAAAAAGCAGATGGATCAAACTATTACTTTGCCAATGGTTGGTCACGTACAATCCTTAAATGCTAGTGTGGCAACCGGGGTATTGCTTTATCAAGCTTATAATAGTAGAAATCCATTAGTAAAATAAACAGAAAGTAGACAAAAGTGTGAGTTTTGTCTACTTTTTTAGATACATAAAGCTCATTTCTGTCCATTAAACATGTGTTTTCTTCTCAAACTCAGGGGATAGTCTGTATTCTTTGAGGTGGAGGATAAATTGAATGATTAATGAAGAGAAGCTGATTAAGAAAGTACGGGCAGGAGATGACCAAGCTTTAGAAAAATTGTTTCATTTATATGAGCCGTTAGTAAATTCAATCGTGAAGCAATTCTATTTGCATCATTATGATCGTAAAGACTGGGATCAAGAGGCAATGATTGTTTGTTATGAAGCAGCACTAGTTTTCTCGCCTAAAAAGGGGAAATTTAGCAGTTTATATAAAACTAAATTGTTTAATCATGCACGGACCTTGGTACGTTACAATATGGCACGTCGAAGGCAAATCTATAGTCAATCGATTCCGCTAGAAAAGGCGGACATTCAAGGAAGCGTGAATGAACCATGCCGCTCTGAATTATCGATTCCAGTTGATGAGACTTACAATAATTTTGTTAATAGCTTGTCACACGTTGAATTAATTGCATTATTAACCATAATTGGCGAGATAAGTACAGAGTATGCGATTGATCATCTAAATATTGAAGCAATGAAGCTGGTTAGAGCTCGAGCACGAACTTTACAGAAAATGCGGAAAGTGCTTTTTTGATAGCTGATCAAAAGAAAGTGCGGTATAATAAGTAATGTAGAATATTTTAGGAGGTAATTTAAGATGGCAGACGAAATTATTAAGACTGCATTGTTAGACCGTCACATGAAGGAAGCTTTTGACTGGAGTGATTCAGATATGCCAGTTAGAGATGCCCTTTGGGACTACTTTATGGAAAAGAATGGTAGAGATACCATGAAGACGGAAGAAGATATGCTTCCATTTTTGAAAGACTCAGACGATAAAATCGAAGCCTTCGTTAACGAAAATCTTAAGAAGTAAATCCGACTAAAAAACAATGTTCTACGCACCGTGGTCACGCATAGTTTTGACCACTAAGACAGCTACCTTCTCCGGTGGCTGTTTTTTTATACTAAAATTAAGAAAGAATTTTAAAGATGAAATATATAATTGGCATAGACATAGGAACTACTGCGACTAAAGGTGTGTTGTATGGCGAAGATGGAAGTAAAGTAGCTAAATTGGCAATTTCCTATCCATTGATTCAGGAAGAAGCGGGGCAGGCTGAAGAAGATCCACAGCTTATTTTTGACGCGGTACAGAAAATGATTTATCAATTAAGTCAGAAAGCATCTGGTAAAATTTTGGCAATTTCTTGGTCTAGTCAGATGCACAGCTTAATTGGCTTAGGTGAAAATAATAAATTACTGACAAACAGCATTACTTGGGCAGATAATCGTAGTAGTGATGTAGTGCAGCGGGCAAAAAAGTCGGGCTGGGCAAGAATGATTTATCAGCAAACGGGGATGCCGCCACATCCGATGGCGCCAGTGTATAAATTGCTGTGGCTTAAAGAAGAACAGCCAACACTTTTTGCACAAGTAAAAAAATGGATTAGTATCAAAGAATATATTATTTGGCGCTTAACTGGAAAAATATTAACTGATACAACTATGGCTGCTGGCAGTGGAATGATGAATTTAAAAACGCTGACCTGGGATGAAAAGATATTGGCTCAGATTGGGCTAGATCAAGCTCAATTGCCGACAATTGCTGATCAACAATCTACTGTGGGTAAAATTATTCCAGAATATCGTGCTAAATTGGGTTTAAATGATGAAACTCAAATCGTTTTGGGCGCAAGCGATGGGTATTTGTCAACGATTGGTGTGGGTGTTTTGGATGAGAAAGATTTTGCATTGAATGTTGGCACTTCTGGTGCGGTTAGAGTAATTGCACCGAAGGCAATTGTTGATCAAAAGAATCGCTTTTTCTGTTACCCTGTTGACGCCAAACATTATTTGCTTGGCGGCCCTGTAAATAATGGTGGAATTGTGTTCGATTGGGCCAGAAAAACAATTTTTGGCCCAGATGAAACGGCAGAGGACGTCTTAAATGTGGCACAAACTGCTCCGGCTGGAAGTAATGGATTGTTGTTTCATCCTTATCTTGGTGGTGAACGAGCTCCAATTTGGAATGCTCAAGCACGTGGATCTTTTGTTGGCTTGACGCGAAATCACACTAAACCGCAGATGGCTAGAAGTGTTTTGGAGGGAATTGTTTTTAACTTGCTTGGCGCCTCTCAAGGATTGCTTGATCAAGTGGGACAGCCTCAAGCTTTGCGTGTTACTGGTGGCTTTGTGCAAAGTGATTTTGTTAGACAATTAATCGCGGACATTTTTAACTTACCAGTGATTGTAATTAAAAATGAGCAGTGTGGTACCCTAGCAGCTATGTTTTTAGCTAAAACTGCATTAGAAGATAAGCCAGACCTGGAAAAGATTAAAAAGCGTACTGCCGAAAGCCAAGTTTATTTTCCAAATCCCCAAAATGTAGCGATTTATCAAGAATTGATTCTCGTTTATCGAAAAATTGAGCATGAACTTGAAGCCTCTTATGAAGATTTGGCTCAGTTTCAAGATAAGCATCCACAGAAATTTGAGTAAAACAAAAAAGACGCATTGCGTCTTTTTTTCATAGATTGATTAACTATTAAGCATTTTCAATATCTTCAACAATCTGATCAACTGTCATACGATTGTCTTTCAAAATTTCTTTCAAAGGTACTTGATCAGTATAGACACGTTTTTGGCCGTAGTTGAGTACTTTAATATCCTTGTCGCCAAGGTAGGAAGCTACTTTTTCACCAAAACCGCCGTCTAAAATATTGTCTTCAATAGTAACAATAACTTTGTTTTCTTGAGTCAATTTGTCTAAAGCGGCAGTGTCTAAAATATTAGCAGAAACTGGATTTACTAAGCTAGCACCTGTCTTTTCAGCCACCTTTTTACCTAGCATATCGTACATATCACCTAACGCTAAAACAGCAACATCTTTACCTGGTTTAATGTCGTACTTGATTTCTGAATAGTCAACAGCAGTAATTTCTTTACCTTCAGGAACACCTTTGGTAGGCATCTTAATTGCTACAGGATGCTTCTTTTGCTTAATAGCCCATTCCATCATTGCCTTTTCTTCGGCTAAGTTAGTTGGAGCAAGGTAGATCCAGTTAGGCAAGTTAGAAATCATTACTTGATCAAACACACCTAGGTGAGTCTTACTTGTGCCAGAAATGCCACCACCAGCAACCATCATTACAACTGGTAAGTCATTAGCGGCAACATCGTGTGATAATTGATCAAATGCACGTTGCAAGAAGGTTGAATTTTCAAATAAAACTGGAGTTGCACCTTCCTTAGCCATTCCGGCAGCGAAGGCAACGGATTCTTGTTCAGCAATTCCTACATCATGGTAGTTTTCAGGATATTTGTTTTTAATTCTGTCTAAGCCGAAAACGCCGGGAATTGCGGCATTGATAGCCATGATCTTTTCACCATTATTGATGTGATCTTCAAGAACATCGAGTGCAATAGAGCTAGCGGTCGGACCTTCAGGCATTGCTACTGTCGTCTTGTCAGTCTTTAAATCGAATGGCATTACCCAGTGGTGTGCTTCTTCGTTGTCGATTGCAGGTTGATAACCTTTGCCCTTGAGAGTGTTGATATGAAGCAAAATAGGGTGATCAACATTTTTAACTGCTTTAAAAGCATCGATCATTGATTGGATATCATTACCATCTGCGACATAACGGTAATCAAAGCCCATTGCAGTAAATGGATTTTCTTTGGTTTCACCATTAGAATCACGTAGTTTCTTTAAAGCAGTAACTAAGCCACCGACGTTATCATCAATTGACATTTGATTGTCGTTTACCACTACAACTAAGTTATGCTTTTCAATTGCAGCGTTGTTTAGCCCTTCATAAGCAAGGCCACCGGTCATTGAACCATCACCAATTAAGGCCATGATGTTTTCATGTTTGCCCATTAAATCGCGTGCTTTAGCCATCCCAGTTGCTAAGGCAATTGAGGTAGATGTGTGACCGACGGCGTAATAGTCATATGGGCTTTCATCAGGGTTGCTATATGGAGTTACATCTTCATAGTGGTCTGGATCAAGCCAAGCGAGTGCACGTCCAGTTAACATTTTGTGCGGGTAAGTTTGGTGGGAAACATCCCAGACAATCTTGTCCTTTGGTGCATTAAAAACATAGTGATAAGCAATTGTAGCTTCAACGATTCCTAAGTCGGGACCTAGGTGACCACCTTCAGCGGCATCTTTTTCTAAGATTAGAGTCCTAATTTCACTGGCTAACTTTTCCATTTCTGGAAGAGATAATTTTTTTAAATCAGCAGGACCAGAAATTTTATTCAATAGATATTCAGGATGTTTATTCATTATTATGTCCTTTCTAACAAGTAGTTACACTTATTATAGATAAGCAAAAATCAAAATAAAAATATTTAGTTGTAATTGAGCTCGATTACTTTTAGTAATGTAAATCAGATTATTGACGTAGGAAGGGGCAACAGTATAAAATACTGAGTAAGTATGTGTTTTTATAAAAGTTTGGAAGTGAGATTATGGCAGTGAAAAAAGCAGCCTTAGCCTGCAGTGTTTGTGGGTCACGCAACTACTCAATCACCGCAAGTAAGAATCGCACTCAGCGACTTGAACTTCAAAAGTTTTGCAAACATTGCGGTAAGAAGACATTGCATAAGGAAACGAGGTAAATAAAGCTAATGATTAAGTTTTTTAAGAGTGTTGGTCATGAAATGAAATTGGTTAAATGGCCATCCGCAAAGCAGAATAGACGTGATACAGCAACTGTTATTACTAGTTCAATTTTATTTGCGGCATATTTAGGTGCACTTGACTGGCTCTTCACTTGGTTGACTCAAAGATTAATGTAATTGCTAGCAGAATTAGAAATTATCAGCGATTCATGCTATAATATTGACAGCTAAAAGAAAACCTCTGTGGGAGGTTTTTTTGTTTACCTAAAATTTAAGGAGAAAAATATGGTCGAAACAGCACAAAAGAAATGGTACGTTTTGCATACTTATTCAGGCTATGAAGACAAGGTTAAGTCAGACTTGTTGTCACGTGCACAAAGCATGGGGATGCAAGACTACATTTTCCGTGTAATGGTTCCAGAAGAAGAAAAAGTAGAAACCGTTCGCGGCAAGAAACAAGAAATTGAAGAAAAGATTTTCCCAGGATATGTTTTAGTTGAAATGGTAATGACTGATGAAAGTTGGTTCATCGTTAGAAACACACCTAATGTAACTGGGTTCGTTGGCTCACACGGTGGTGGTTCTAAGCCATCACCACTTCTTGATGAAGAAGTAACGCGTTTGCTTAAGAATCAAGGTCAACCTGCTAAGAAACCAGTAGTTAACTTTGATATTGGCGAATCAGTAACTATTACTGAAGGTGCATTTAATGGCATGGTAGGTAAGATTACTGATATTCAACCAGATAAGTACAAATTATACGTATCAGTTGACATGTTTGGTCGTGCGACTACTGCTGAACTTGATTATGATCAAGTTAAGAAGCTTGACGAAAACGAATAATATTTAGAATTTTTAGTTGTAATTGTACCCAAACGATGTTATTCTAATACGGTACGTTTATTATTGTGGGAGGAGAAAAAAGGAAAATTCTCCATTTTAACCGCATCACGGAATCAAGGAGGTTTTGACCGTGGCAAAGAAAGTTATTAACGTAGTTAAGTTACAAATCCCAGCTGGCGCTGCTACCCCAGCACCTCCAGTTGGTCCTGCATTGGGTCAAGCTGGTATTAACATTGTTGGTTTTACTAAGGACTTCAATGCTAGAACCGCTGACCAAAAGGGCATGATTA
>LHCFR01400__coassemble_791_pt1 | contig 62973 bp, 59 predicted proteins | sample LHCFR01400__metabat2_high_PE_023 | metagenome-assembled genome bin LHCFR01400 | reverse complement strand
GAAGTGGACTCTTCTCACTCTGAAGTGGACTCTTCTCACTCTGAAGTGGACTCTTTGGCGTAGCAATTCCTCTGTTGGGCAAAGTTGCTAAAAATACTGTATCATCTGAATAGAAGATAGGCTGCTCTACAAAATCGGTATATGCACTCAAAATTCGTTGGATACCACTACCACGGCGATCCATGTAATGTAATCTACCAAAAATGTCAGAGATAATTTCATTTCTTCTCATAGAAGGAACATGCTTTAGATTAAGATCCTGAATTCTACTCCCATTAATCATGCCACCAGGCGACACAATTTCCATCCGATCATCAAACATATCAACATGTACTTCAGAACCCTGAATCTGATAATCACGGTGAATTAATGCATTAACTAAAACTTCTCGAACAGCCTTGAATGGATAGTCGCTATTTTCTTCTCGTCGCATTCCACGAATTGTCCAAGGATTCTTAGAATTGGTTCTAATAAATGCTTCTGCATTAGATAGCAGAGTAATCAAACTTGCATCTGTAAATTCTTCATCATCTAAGGCATCTCCATCAACACTGCCTTTTTCGATTCCTTTCCACCGAGTACAGACAATCTTAGACTGGCGTAAATAACCTTGATCACACAGTAATAGCCCTGCGTTAGTCACGATATTATCTTGTGTTACAAATCCCATCGAAATTAAATCGCGTGAAATATCAAAGTCTTCACCAGTTTCTTTCTTAAAGGTAGCAGCTAATAAGGTGAAACTTACATCTGGTAATTTATAACTAGTCGGAAGTGCATCAAATGTTTTGTTCATTCCTTTTAGCAGTAAATTATTTTGCTCTATCGGTGTTGCTTTTTCTGAACGATCTCCATGCCGCATAAAAATAGCATGTTCTTGCGTATTGATATAATAATATGGATAATCTGGACCAGGAGCGACTTCTAGATCAATGCATTTCTTATCTGAATATTCACTATCAATAGGAGCTAATGTAAATCTAGGCCAAGGTGAAACTCGGGTAGAAATAAGTTCAGAGATTTTAGAAGAAGTTTGTTGTAAATTATCTATTCCGATAAACTTATGCTCTTCATCAGTCACGCCAAAGATAATGTGTCCGCCTTTTGTATTTGCAAAAGCTACAACAGATTTAAGCCAGCTTACAGGTTTAGTAGTTTCTAATGATTCCTTGTAATCAAGATAAGTAGCTTCCATATTTTTAATGTCATCTAGTTTCATTAATACACTTCCTCGTATTATATACTTGCTTAATTATATCATGGAAAATACAGTAGATTAGCTACTTACTGTTCGCCTTAACTAATATGTGTGACTACAAATGAAGTGTAAGAATAATGAAAACTAGAGCAAAAGAAAAACGAGGCGAATGCCTCGTTTTATCTTTATCTACTACATAGACTTAATTAAAAGTTTGAAGCCTTTACGTAAGTCTTGTCAGTGTTGTTACCGATCTTGTAGTATTGCTTGCCGTTCTTGAATGTGTATGAACCACCGTAAGTAGTTACAGTTTCACCCTTCTTAAGAACAACCTTGTTAGCACGCTTCTTTGAAGTCTTGTAAACGTATGCGTTGTGCTTCAAAGTACGCTTAGTACCGTCAATGTTGTCAGCGTTGATGAACTTGCCTGAAAGCTTGCCGTTTTCAACTACTTCGTAGTAAGTCTTGCCGTTGAAGGTAGTAGTCTTAGGTGAAACATTTACTGAGTTGTAACGAGTAAGCTTGTCAGTACCAACACGCTTAGCATCCTTGTCGTAGTAGTATGCGTTGTGCATAATAGTCTTTTGTACGCTAGCTACAACTTTACCATTTGGAACAGTTACAGTTACAGGCAAAGTATTAACTTTACCATTATCTGCTGACTTAGCAGTCAAAGTTACAGTAAATGATGCGTCAGGTTCAAAGTCACCAGCAGGATTTACCTTAACGCCAGCCTTAGTAAGTTCTGCAGTAAGTTCTGCTGGAGTAGTAGTTACTTCAAAGGTCTTAAGTTCACCATTTTGAAGTTGTACAGCCTTGTATTGCTTCTTCAAGTCGTTAAGAAGGTCATTTACATTAAGGTTGCCATTTGCATTAGCAAGAGTCATGTATGAACCCTTAGTTTCAATCAAGCCTGAAACAGTGTTGTAGAAACTTACACCATTAGTATTTGCAGCATTGAGAGCTTTAATATTATTTACAACAAAAGTTAAACCAGTTACGTTACCGTATTGGTCTAAAGTTACTTTGTTGCCATTAACTGCAGCACCTGTAACAGTTACGTTTGAAGGCAACTTAAAAGTTAAGGTCTTGCCTGCATTAGCTTTACCAAAGCTGAAGCCAACACCAGTAAGAGTCATCTTGTATTCGTTTCCAGCCTTTACGTATACATCGTTAGCTGAAGCGTTCCAGTCACCAAGGTGGTTAGTAGTTTGCTTTGATTCAGCATCATACTTGTAGATAGTAGTGTACTCACTTTGACTAGTTAAGGTAACATTATGAGCAACAACATCGGCTACATCAGCAGTCACTGAAGTACCGTTAAGTGAAGCAGTAACAGTACCTTGTAAAGTTGCTGGAGTAACAACTGTATGAGTACCAGGCTTAACAACAGCACTAGTCAAAGTAAATGATGGAGTTACATTAACAGTATCCTTAGATTCACTAACAGAACCTGCACCGCTTAAGTCAACAGTTGGCTTGTTAGTAGTAGTTGCGTTAGCAGTAGTAGTTGCAGTAGAGTCAGCAGCGTTAACAGAAACAGCTGAAGCAGCAACTGGAGCAACAGCTAATAAAGCAGCAGCAGCAGCGCTAACAATTCTTAAATTTTTCTTCATGTGGTCTTTTCCTCCTTGAAATATAAAAAAATGTAATAGGCCATAGGTTCAGCATGTAGGGAGCCTATAATGTACAAAATTCTTCAAAGCAAGATCCATGAGTTTATAACTCTCATGAGGTAGTAGTCTTGCTGAAGGATCAGCATGCGTACAGGCGACACGCCTGAAGCACGTCCTATTACTTACCACGATTCATATTGTACTAACCTCACCAAAAAATAGCAAGTTAAATTAATCAGATTTTCGGTTTTGTAATAATTTACTAATTCCTTATCCCATTAACCTTCCCGCCTTGTAAAAATAACAAAGCACCGCAATCCTAGGCACAACACGAAAAAGACGGGCTTACGCCCGTTTTTTATCTTTCTTTACTTTTTCTTAAATTTTACAAGGATGTAACAAAATAAAAGAAAAAAGTAATATTTCTATACGATTTCCGTTAAAGGTCTAGTGTGAACTTTACATTCGATGATACTTTTTCCTGAACGCCCTGATCAAACTGATTAGCTGATCAAGTAAGTCAAGATTAGTCTTGCTCAGCTGCAGGTTCAGCTGCAGATTCTGCTGAATCATTAAAGATGTCAGTAACAGTACGTTCAATATATGCAGCAGATTGAGGAGTGTGGTAATATGCAACACCGTCTTTCTCAAATGCATTGGCTTCCACAATCGTATTCATCGCACCGCGTACTTGATCCGCAGTTAGATTATCGACTGCATCCCCCAACGTAATACTAATTTTCTTCTTTTCTCCGTTCAAGAAAGTTAACTTCATAGTCTTAGTAGTTTTAGCCATCATTTTTTCTCCTTATTTCCTAAATATGTTCGTTAATTTATTCAGCTGCTGGTACAAGACGTGACTTCTGCACTAAGTATGCTTCATCAAGTGAGTCATCTTGCAAGCTGGCGATCGCTTGACCAACCTTTTGCAAGTCGTCTGCCTTAGCACCTTCGCGCACGTTCTTCAAATTGCGGGTCTTTTGCCCATTCTTATACTTCTTGTTGCCAAATACATATTGGATTGATTGTTCAGTTAATTCGTAATTCATATTTTTCTTCTACCTCTTAATAATTAGTTAAAATTGAGTATTTTGTAATCAACCTGCCGGCCAGATGTCTTACACTATAACTAACGATTCAAAGTCACCAATTGGCTCAAATTCGTTAATATTTTTTCTAAGATAAGGGAGAGTTGTCTTAATATGAAGAAATTAGTCTTTTGGGGTGTTATTGCTGCGATGTTCATCTTAGGTGGAGGTGGCGCCGGTGCTTACATTAGCCATGCCAACACTCAAACGCACAATAATACTTCCTATAATAATTCCAATAAAAAGAACGCTGATCCTGACCAGCAAAAATCTAATAATTCTGATGCAGATTCTAACAAAGATAATTCTAGTCAGGATGATTCTGCAAAATCCTCATCTGATAAGGATAAAGAGCAGTCCAAGAAGTCCAGCTCATCAAACAAGAAGTCAGATGATCAATCAAGTTCTTCATCTTCTTCAAGCGATCACCAGCAGGAACAATCATCCAGCAGCCAATCCAGCGCGGCTTCCTCAAGCAACGATCAATCATCTGCCGTAAGTTCCAGCTCTGCTGCTGATGATAACAAGTAAAAAAATAGCCGTTACTCACATTGAGCAGCGGCTATTTTCATTAGACCTAGGCTTCTTTCATCATTTGTTCAATTTGATCCCGGGAAACAGAATCATGGTAGTCTTCTGTCAGATCCTCCAAAGTTTTGGAATCTGATACACCATAGCTCCGGTTACGATAAATAATTTTCTTAATTGCACTTAAAATTCCTTTTTCTTCACCGTATTCACGCTCTTCAGCTAGCTTAGTCTCATAGTCCATAATAGTATCCCTCCAAACTGGATCTGCGTTCATTTCTGTGATTTTCTGCCGAATTTTTTCAATAATTCTAGCCCCAATTAAGTTCATCATACTTTGCTTGAATGAAATCTCTAAACAAAGGTAAGGTAAAACCGACCTTTCCTCTAATTATCGGCTTAATTAGATCATATTTAATTAATTTTGCACGATAGCTATTAACATACTGCTTACTTTTTTGCATAGTCCTAATAATTGAACTAATACTATTATCTTGCGCCATAGCGTACAAAAATTGAAAATCCACATCCGTTAATTCATGAGCAATTACATCATACGCTTGGTTGAAAAGTACATCACGGAATCTAAGTTTAGTATATTCCAAAGCTTTTTCAAACGTCATCTTTTGACTTAAATTTTCATACATCAAATCTCCGATCAATTGAAATGCATAAGCATAGCCTTTTGACATATCTGCCAAAATTTCTGCTTGCTTAGCTGTTATGTCTAATACATCCATGTAAGTTCTGGCAATTGACGACGCAAATAGTTTAGAGACGTGAAACCTATCCGCCCGAACCAAGAAGGTTAAATTATGTGTGCCTGATAGTTCCGCCACTTCACTTAATAGTCCGGTCATAATCACTGAAACTTGATAGTTATTTAGGCTCCAGTCGTTGAATTCCTCAGCCAATTTTTGAATTGTGGGTGTATTTGACACTTCATCAATACAAAATGCAACACGAATCCCCACTTTGTTCAAAGCTTTAAGAATCTTGTTAATTTCTACTTTATAATATATTTCATCATGCTTTTCATTTGCTTCAGTGAAATCTACTGATACAAAAGGAACTTTAATAGAAATTGATGGCGTCCATTTTTTGATTTTATCTAGCATAGGCACTAGCTTGATATACATCATTCGAAAAAGATCATCAGAATTGTGCAAAGTGACTACCATAGTATCTTTATATTTTTTTAGTTCTTTACCCACTTTGTTCATAAAAACTGTTTTTCCTGAACCTCGTACCCCTGTAATAAAGAGAGAATAAGTTGGATGTTTCTTGAGACGATGGGCTCTTTGAGCAAATTTAACTGCATCATCATTAAAATCAAGATATAGCTCTGGGATCCCGCCAAATTCAGCATCAAAAGGATTTTCATTATACATATTTTTCCTCATTTTACTTCATTTTACTTTTTACATTTATATTTTACTTCATTTTACTCCATTTTACTAATCAAAACTGACTTCTATACTCTTGCATCTCTCAACCACTTCTATTTGCTTTTATTTGTAGAAGTCTGTAAAATTATTATTGACTTTGTATCTATTTATTTATAAATAAAGGGGTAACAACTTTGACTGAAGAAGAAAAGAACGCTCAAGCTCAAGCTGATAAAGAAAATGAAGAAAACGACGACTTTAAAGTCGTAATGCCAGAAGCTAACAAGACTACTATGCCACAGGAAGAATTCAAAGAACAACCTGATTACTTAAAGGTCTTCGCTAACTTCTACATCGCTGAATTCGATGAAGACGATCTTGAAGTTATCAACCTTTACGATGAAAATCACAACATGGTTGATATCAATCGCTATGTTTTAAACAACATCCACTTCCCACGCAAGAAGTTGGTTGATCATGTGTTACAATACCACGACTACAACTTTAAGGACTTGCTTAAGGCCATGGAAGAAAAGACTGGTGTTAAGCCAGAAGAAATGCTTACTTATGAAGCATGGGAAAAATGGGACGAAGACCAACGTACTAAGATTCCTTCATCACTTTCATAATTTATATCAAAAAGGCTCCCTTTATGGGAGCTTTTTTACTGCATATTTTTTATTATAATGCACTAACTTTATCATCACCAAATTCTAGATTCAATTTCTGACAAATCTCACTTGCATTGTCCAGCGAAATAGACGAAAATAGGTACAACAAGGGAAAATGTCATCGTGGCATTTTCTTTTTTTATTAAAACTACAATTTTGTTGTGGGAGATAACGAGATGATGAATAATAAAGCTAAACGCATGAGCGCGGCTGGCTTACTGATCGCCATCGGTATTGTTTACGGCGATATCGGTACTAGTCCGCTTTATGTTATGAAATCAATTGTCGAAGGCAATGGCGGCATTGGTAATGTAAATCGTGACTTTATCATTGGATCAATTTCATTGGTTCTTTGGACTGTAACGTTATTAACTACCTTACAAACCGTAATCATTGCCCTCAAGGCAACTAACCACGGAGAAGGTGGGATTTTTGCCTTATACACATTGGTTAGAAAACGAGCTAAATGGTTAGTTCTACCAGCGCTAATTGGTGGAGCCGCTATTTTGGCCGATGGTACTTTAACTCCAGCAGTTACAGTTACAACTGCGATTGAAGGACTGAAAGGACTGAACTTTGGCGGCAATGTACCCGTTTCTACTCAAAACATGGTTATTGCCATCACTGTAGTCATTCTGCTAGTTCTGTTTTCTATCCAAAAAATGGGAACTAGTATCATTGGTAAAGCCTTCGGCCCAATCATGTTCCTTTGGTTCACTTTTTTGGGCGTAATGGGTGTAATGAACATGGCTGGTGACTGGTCAATCTTGCAAGCAATCAATCCCATCTACGCTATTAGGTTATTAGTTAGTCCATATAACAAGGCAGGTCTCTTTATTTTAGGATCAATCTTCCTGGCTACTACTGGTGCTGAGGCCCTATATTCAGATGTTGGTCACGTTGGTAAAAGCAATATTATTGGTTCTTGGCCATTTGTTTTTGTTTGCTTGTCACTCAACTACTTTGGTCAAGGCGTTTGGATTTTGAACAACCCAACTTACCGTCCTGCAGACGGCGGTGTGCTCAATCCATTCTTTGAAATGATCCCAGCTAACATCAGATTGTTTGCCATCATTTTGGCTACTATTGCTGCTGTTATTGCTTCTCAGGCCCTAATTACCGGTTCATTCACTTTAGTTGCAGAAGCTTCAGGCTTGAAGTTCTTGCCAAGAATGAACATCAACTACCCATCTAACGAAAAAGGACAAATTTATATTCCTTCCATTAACAAGGGTATCTGTGTTGCTACTATCGCAATCGTCTTATACTTCCAAACTTCAGCTCACATGGAAGCAGCTTATGGTCTGTCCATTACAATTTCAATGTTAATGACTACCATCCTGCTTTATGAATGGTTAGTAATGAAGAAAGTCAACACTGTTTGGAACTGGATCTTCTTGATCTTCTTCGGTGTCCTTGACATCATGTTTATGATTTCAAGTTTGACTAAATTTACTCATGGTGGTTACGTTTCACTCTTCATCGCTGGTGCTATCGGCTTCGTAATGTATGTTTGGTATTACGGCAACAAGGTTCGTGACAAGCGTGAAGCTCGCAATGCTTACGTTCGCTTAGATGAATATACCGACATGTTAACGAACTTAAGTCACGATGAAAATTACCCAACTTATGCTACCAACTTGGTTTACATGGCCAACGTTAAGTACAACAAGTTTATCAAACGTGAAATCCTGTACTCAATTTTGGATAAAAGACCTAAACGAGCAAAGGCTTACTGGTTTGTCACTGTCAATGTTACTAACGAGCCATTTACCGCTGAATATGCTGTTAACACTTACGGTACTAAGAACGTGATTAACATTCAGCTTTATCTTGGATTCAAGAAGCAGACCAGTGTGAACGTCTACATTCGTCAGATTGTTCACGACTTGATTGCTGACGGAACGATCGAGGCACAACCACAGGAATACACCACTACCCCAGGACGGGACGTTGGTGACTTTGCCTTCGTAATTGTTCAAGACGTAATTAGTCCGCAAACGCAATTAGTAGGATATGAAAAATGGTTAGTCGAAGCTCGTGTTCGTTTGCAGAACCTTTCTTCCAATCCTGCTTCCTGGTTCGGATTGGAATACGCTGACACAATCATCGAGCGGATTCCATTAATCCTTGGTCGACCAAATCCATCCTATATTAAACGGATTAAACCAAAAGATTATTCCAACGCTAAAACAAAATAACCATCAAAAAAAGACTCCGAACAGGAGCCTTTTTTAGTGCAAAAAATTTATTAATGGGTAATAAGTTATAAAGGGCTGCAGTGTAGTAGCAGCACTGTAGTCATTCTTATTATAGGAGCTTATATGTAATTTAGCTAATTTTTCATACTCGATATTAAGAAAAGTTACTTACCAAATTACTACTCTCTTTTCAGGAGCAAGCCACATACCATCATTTTCAGTCACATCAAAAGCCTTATAGAATTCTTCTTGGCATTGTGATTGAACGTTGGCACGCTCTGGACCAGGTGCATGAACATCAATAGATACTTGTGTCTTGATTGACTCTGGCAATTGTTTAGTTGCCCAAACGCGAGCAAAATTTTCAAACAACTCTTGCATTGCCTTCTTATCAGCACCTTCACCCTTATTAGCTTCAACAGCAGCAGTTAAACCACCTTGATCGGCAATATTTTCAGACACGATTTGCTTACCGTTCAAGGTTACAGGGCCATATTCAATACCATCAAACAAGTCGATTTCAGCTTGCGTTCTCTTCTTGAATTCAGCAAAATCTTCATCAGTCCACCAATTCTTCATGTTACCAAACTCATCGAATTGAGCACCGTTATTGTCAAAGGCATGTGATACTTCGTGTGCAATAACAACGCCAATTCCACCATAATTAGTAGCACGACTTTGTTTCAAGTCATAGAATGGTTTTTGCAAAATTGCAGCTGGAAAAGTTAAATCATTTCTTTGCGGGTCGTAACATGCATTAACCATATCACCTGGCATCAACCATACCGTACGGTCAACATCTTGGTACAATTTCTCAAGATTGTACTTAATTTGTTCCCGACCAAATTGCACTTCATTTTCATAAAGGCTAGCAGTTGGATCAACTTGTAAACGGTCATAGATTTCTTCAATCTTGTCTGGATAACCGATCTTTAAGATCAAAGCGCGCAACTTAACGATTGCCTTATCCTTAGTTGCTTGAGAAAGCCATGAATTTTCACGAATTCTCTTTTCATAAACATCAAGCATCTTGTGAATCATATCAGTCACGTCTGCTTTAGCTTCTGCGCCAAAGTAAGTTTGACCATAGTAGACACCTACTACTTCGCCGAAGTCACCATTAGTAATATGATATGCCTGCTTAACGCCACTTGAAAGCTCAGGTTGGCCTGACAAAGCTTGACTAAATGGAAAGGCAGCTTCACGGAAATCTTGTGACAAGCTGTAAGCTACGCCATTAATAAACTTAACCAGCATCCAAGCCTTAATTTCAGCAAAGTTTTCTTCATTCAACAATTCTTCCGCGTGATCTAAGTAACGTGGTTCAGTTGAAATTATCCGTTCTGGCTTCTTGGTAAATAATCCGCCCAAGAAGTAATCCATCTTGAAGGAATCGAATTTTGCTTCAAAGTCGGCCAATGAAATTGGATTATAAGTTGCTGGGTAATCTGCCCATTCTTCAGTTGACTTAACAACCTTAGCAATCTTAGCGTCATACTTAATTGCCAAGTCAGCGTAATCTTCTGCGTCCTTTTCATCAAGTCCGGCCATTGTAAACAACTTAATAGATTGCTTTTTCAAAACATCCAATAACTTCTCAGCAGCTGGAGTCTTGTAAGTAGTCGTATCTGGCAAGAAAGTACTTGGACCACCAAAATTCAATGAGTGAATCTTAGTATTCTTCATATCTGCTTCAACACTGAAAGCAAATGGAACGGCAAAACCATTCTTGTAAAAATCTGCTGCCTTCAAGTTAAAGTCAGCGAAGTTGCGCAAGTCTAAAATTTCGTGCAAATCTGCCTGAATAGGTGCGGCACCATCCGCATTTCGCTTGTCAAAGTTTTTAGCAACCTTGTAAAGCTCAACTGCCTTCTTGAAGTTAGGCACAGTAGGCAGTTCCTTCTTACCAGCAGCAAAATCTGCAAAATCTTGCATCAAGTTCTTTTCAATATTAAGATCGATCCCATCAAATGAACTGGTTCTTGAACGATCAGATGGAATTTTAGCCTTTTCCAACCATTCTGAGTTAACAGCCAAATATAAATTATCTTGTAGACGCGCTGAAGTATTAGCCTTAGTAATGTCACCAGCACCGCCGCGTACGTTAAAATACATTAAATTACCTCCCTAGTGGAAAAATTTTTTTATATAAAAACATGATAGCATTATAAAAAAATTAACGCTATCATGTTGTTTTTATTTTACAAATAATTTTAGTTTTTTCTGTAGTTTCGCATGCATTGGAATAAGCATGACTAAAAGCAAAAAGATACCAATTGCAGCAACAGCAAAGAATTGAATATAGCCGAAATCTTCAATGATTAAACCACCAAATAACGGCCCTAGAGCTCGACCAATTGACGATGCAGACAAGGTTAAGCCTTGATACTTGCCCTTGCTAGAATCGGGCGACAGATCATTTACATAAGTTGGTATCGACGGCATTGCGGTTGCTTCACCTAAAGTTAAGATAACCATGGATAAGGCGAAATGTGCAAAATCTTTGGCAAAAATCAAAGTAACAAAAGAAATTGCAAACATCAAAGTGCCAAATAAAATTTGTCTAAATAAGCTCTTAAAGATAGTAAAACGACTTAAGATAGCTTGCACGATGACAATAATTCCGGCATTGATGGTCCATAACAAACTATACAGATGAAAAGGAATGCCCAAAGAAACCATGTATACAGACAAGTTTGATTCCCAGTTCATGTACATCAACCAAATTACAGCGATCGTAACAAAAAAGCCAATTGACATAATCAGATTGTATTTAGGCATCGGCTCAAAGGCCTTCTTCTTTGATTCGCCTTTGTTAGCCAAACGCTCCTTGTGGAACTGAATCATTGGCCGATAATTAATAATTGCGTTAACGCAAACGCCAACGAATAAAAGACCAGCAATGACAAATAATAAAGTCACTGAATAATCATAAAGATAACCTACTGCTAATGTCCCACAAACGACCCCAACATTTTGAGCAAAGTAGATCATATTGAAGACATAACGACCTGGCTTAGATTTAATACTAGTAGCAATCGAGTTAATCAATGCTCCATTCCAGCCACCCAAAAAGCCAGTTAAAGTCATCCAGAGCCAATATAACGGCCAACTATGATTCAAAGCCATGCCAAACAAGACAGCCGCATCTAAAGCAGCCCCCACAATCAGCAAGACATATGGATCCATATGGTCATAGCACCAGCCTGAAATAAATGACCCAATCATATTTGCAACACAGTTGAACAGCAAAACGACACCCACTAAAGCTAGTGAAACGCCAAGATGGTCGTGCAGGTAAACTGAAGTCAATGGCCAAATAAAGCTGGAACCCAACCACGTTAGTAATTGGCCTAGAAGAAGCCAATGCAATTTGATTTCATCAGCTGGTTGTTTTCCATGTGCTGTGCGCATTTTCTCTCTTCCCTTCTTTTTAATCATTCTCTCAATCTAGTCTAGCAAGAATTGTGATTTTTTGCACGAGGGCAAAAGAAAAAGCTGCATCCCTTACTAGAACACAGCCCAACAAGTTAAATTTTTTTCTTTTCTTCAGTCCAGCTTCTAATTTCTGTCACATCTTGTGCTACCTCAAGACAACCCAGATACTTTCCATTTTTATCACGTACTGCATAATAGCGTAGGTATAAGCAGCGCTTCATCTTGTGTGGAGTAAAGTGAAACTCATACTTGTCAACTTCACCTGAATGAAATTGCGCAAAAATCTTTTTAATTAACGGTCTACTTTTAGCAGTATGACACGAGAATACGTCATTGCCAATAGCATTGCGCGAGTGCGGATAAATCTCAGCACCGCCGCCAAAATAAGCTACCTTATCGTGTTCATCAATAAAGGTCAATGCAAATGGCAACATATCCAAAATTGCATTTAACTGCTCTAAATTTAACCTTCCTTCTTCAAAATTAATGAGGAAGGATGAAAGATTGCTAACAGAAATAGTTCCTGCTTCTTTTTTAGCTTCCTTTGGCTTCCAATTCATTGGCTTGCGAATCAGGGTATAGCCAATCTGACTCTCTTCGCGTTTAACGTTGTACCAATCATCTTGATCAGCTACCTCGTCAATCATCGGAATCATAATGCTCTCCTCTTTAAAGATCATCTCAAGCACTTCATGACTCGCCTTTTTAATTGCCTCAGCCAACTGATCTTTATCTGGATGCTCCTCACCAGCAATCTTGCTTGCATCCCCAATTAAATCGCGAATATCATCATCAACGCCCCACATCACTTCGGGCGGAGCTGTAATGCCATATTTATTCATTAATGGAAAAAGCGAGGTCTCCTTACGTCGGTAATGCTTATCGATTGTTGCCAAATCACTCAATTCTTTTCTGATTTTATCCAGTGTATCTTGACCTGCTTGATACTTTTTCAAATCTGGCAAGAGTGCGTCATTAACCAATGATTTCAGTACCATATTTTCCAGCTTAATCGTATGCACCGGGTGCCCCGGAGTAGCAAAATCAGGATTTACCGCATTCTCCTTGATATTACCCTTAAAGACATCGGCATGCACATTACACAGGTATTGAATCTCTGCTGGGTTTAACCCCTGCTTGATTAATTCGCGCTCTGCCGCTGTGATTTCGGCCACATCAACCTGATCGAATTCTTCTTGAAACATCTTCTTCGCGGTCGCAAAATCGCCGCCGTTTTGAATATAATGCAAAATTTTCAGGATTGCGTCCTGTCTTTTTTTATCAGTCATTGATTACCTTGTATCCTTTATCTTCAAATGCTTTTTTCACTTTAGCCAAATCAATTTTCATTGCCTGGGCGCCTAACGGAATCATCATTACTCGGCCCACCGTATTTAACAAACCCGGGATCTTAATTCGGGTGAAACCACAATCATACATAATTTGGACAAAATCAGGGTATTTATCAGCCATTTTCTTAATTGGCATGGAGAAATCGATAATCTTCTCATTTGCCGGCTCTGCGGCTTTAATTTGATCATCATGGTTAGTTACACCTAATTGCTTTTTAGCTGCACTAGAAAGACGCTCTGTCGTCCAGACGGGATACCAGACCAGCTTAATGTCACAAGACTTAATTCCAGCAACTGAAAGAACAGCTTTTTGAATATGTTGTTCCAAATAATCAGATAAAGGGCAACCCATAATTGTTAAAGTCATCTTAATGGTTGCCTTATCTCCTTCGATATCGATGCCATAAATCAGACCAAGATTTACTACATCAACTTGTAATTCTGGATCAATCACTTGGGTCAAGGCCGTCATGATTTGATCAACTTGTTTAATATTTTTTTCTTCCATTTTTTCACCTAGCAAAAAAGTCCAGAAAATCATTCCGGACTTTAGTTTATCTTATTTTTGCAATTTATCCCAGATGACAACCTTGCCTGCCTTCATCGACTTTGGCACATCAATAATTCGTTGGTTACTAGAACCTCTGAATTGCAGGGTTAAATCCTTTAAATCATTCATAAAGCGGCCATCAACTAGAATATCTATCTTAGACAACATTTCCTTTTTATCAGGTGTTTCTTTTTGCAATTCATCCCAAGTATATCCAGACCAGGACCAGATGTCCTTACTGTGGCCAAATTCTTTTCGAATTCGGTTAATAATTCTTAAACAAACCCAAGTATTCAAAAATGGCTCTCCACCTAGTAAGGTTAATCCCTGCACGTATGGCTGGCCCAAGTCTTTAATAATGCGGTCTTCCAATTCTTGCGTATATGGAAAACCATAATTAAAGTTTTGGGCTGCTAAATTATAGCAACCAGGGCAATCGAACAAACAGCCTGAAACATAAAGACTACATCTAACGCCTTCACCATCAACAAAGTTAAATGGCTTATAATCCGCAATTTTATGTTTAGAATAATCCTCAGTCTTCCACTCTTGTGGTTTTGGATTTTTCGGCTTGCGGTGCATTCTTTTTAACTCACGTTGGTGATCTAACTGTGGCTTATATTGGTCAGGATCCACAAACATGGTATCCCCACCCATATTAACCTTGATCAAATTACTCCGGATATCTGGTCCTTCTTGAGTGTTTTTATCTTTTTCAGGCATTAGTACTCACCGTTTTTTACTTCTTCTTCGGTAGCTAAACTATCTTCCATGCCAAAGTCCATATGCTTAACCCGGTGCACGATTTCTTCATGACGACCGTGAACCATTGGCCGCTTCAATGGGTTGCCCAAGTAGCCACAAGTTCGCTTGACACAATCACAAGTAGCAGGATCATGATTACCACACTTAGGACATTCAAAACCCTTGGCAGTAGACTTGAATTCACCAGCAAAACCGCACTTATAACATTTATCAATTGGCGTATTAGTTCCTAGATAGCCTACCTTGTCATAAGCCCAATCCCAAACTGCCTCAAGGGCTGCTGGATTTTGCTTCAAGTTAGGGTACTCACAATAATGGATAAAACCACCTGCAGCATAATATGGATATGGTGCTTCAAAAGTCAACTTTTCAAATGGGGTTGGGTGCTTACGAACATCATAGTGGAACGAATTAGTGTAGTATTCCTTATCAGTGATGTCCTTCACCTTGCCAAACTTTGCCGTATCGAGCCGGCAGAAGCGATCAGTTAGACTTTCACTAGGAGTTGAGTACAAACTGTAATGCCAATGATATGGGTCCTCTTTTTCCCACTTAGCACACAAGTCATGCATTTTCTTCACGATCTCAATTGTAAAATCATGTGCTTCTTCATTGTGTTCCCAATCAGGGCCATAAAAGACTGTCCCTACTTCGTACAAACCGATGTAGCCTAACGAAATCGTAGCTCGACCATTTTTGAAAAGCTCGTTAACATCATCACCTGGCTTAAGTCGTTTACCAAAGACGCCATATTGATACATAATTGGCGCATTTTCGGGCTTAGCTTGAATTGCACGTCTACCCTTAAAGGCTAAAGCTTGGTGGCAAGTCCGCATTCTAGTATTGAAGATTTCCCAGAATAACTTCTTATCGCCATGACTCTCCATGGCAATTCTTGGCAAGTTAACAGTTACAACACCCAAGTTCATTCTGCCCGAGTTAACTTCCTTACCATTTTCATCCTTCCAGCCTTGTAAGAATGAACGACAGCCCATTGGAGCCTTGAAAGAACCTGTAATTTTCTTGATCGTATCATACATTAAAACGTCTGGATACATCCGCTTAGTTGAACATTGAATAGCCAGTTGTTTAACATCGTAGTTAGGGTCCCCTGGATGTAAGTTCAAGCCCTTCTTAATGGTGAAAACTAATTTAGGGAAAATTGCGGTTCTGCGTTCTCTACCCAATCCTTTAATTCTGATACGCAAGATATCTTTTTGAATTTCTTTTTCAATCCAAGAAGTACCTAAACCAAAACCTAAAGTAGTAAATGGCGTTTGCCCTTGGCTAGAGAACATGGTATTAATCTCATATTCCAAGCCTTGCATGGCATCGTAAATGTCCTTCTTAGTTTGACTCTTAGCATATTCTTCCAGCTTTTCAGGATCATCAATGAACTTGCCAGCATCCTTTAAATGCTTTTGGTAGTTTTTCTCTGCAAAAGGAGCTAACACTTCATCAGCTCGATCAAAAGAACAGCCACCATATTGACTAGAAGCTACATTAGTAATAATTTGCGTAACTTGATGTGTAGCCACATTGATTGAGTTAGGACTAGTCATATAGGCATTTCCAATCTTGAAGCCATTAGTTAGCATATCCTTAAAGTCAATCAAACAGCAGTTAGTCATTGGTGAAAGTGGTGTGTAATCCAAGTCATGCCAGTGAATATCACCGCGCAAGTGGGCTTTAGCAATGTGCTCAGGCATCATGGTCAAACCAACTGTTTTACCAACGGTCCCGGCAGTTAAATCACGTTGAGTACTGAAGACCTCACTATCTTTGTTGGCATTCTCGTTAACAATCGTTGGGTCACCATTAACCATTCGCTTTAACCGTGCACGAGTATCGGTTTGTTTAATCCATTCCTCTTCATCGTGCTTGCGGTATTGCACATAAGCTTTAGCTTCATCCAAATAACCCAACTCATTTAGGCTATCTCTAAAAGCAACTGCTACATCTTGTGCATTTACTTCATCAGCAGCATCTAGTTTAGCCACAATTTTTTCAATTACAGCAGGTGCTACATTATCTAAATCTAGGTTATGCAAAACCATGTTGAGTTTAAAAATTGCGAACGGATACTTTGACCCATCACGTTTAACAAAAGTTTTAGGCGTATTAAATTTTGTTACATTTTGTTGGTTAAATTCTTCTTTTAGCATTTCAATCACTCCAAATATCGTGTCTTTATCATAGCATAAAACACAACATCTTGTATTATGTTCAAATATAGATGAATATATCTTGTATTAACCAAAAGACCATTAAATTGGGAAATGATTCAGCTAAAATTTTTTAGAAAAAAAGAGAGGCATTTTTTACCTCTCAATTTAAACTATTTGTTTAATTTTTTATTTTCTTCGTCAAAGATCTTACCCTTATTAACTTCATAGTAAGTCTTGTAACGTTTGAAGTAGTTATGGAACATGTACTTCATCAATAACCAGCGCTTGAAGTTTCTATCCTTGTCATAAAAGACAGTAGTACCATAGCGGCCCTCACGAATAAGTTCGTCAGCAGTCGTCTTATAGTCGTTGTCATAAGCATAATTATTGAAGATCTTCTTAGGCACGCCTAACCAAAGCTTGTATTTAGATTCAAGCTTATTACCATAAACTGTTTCCTTATCTTTCAAGGCATCTTCAACATAGTCATCAATGTACCATTTAGCCAAGTTGTAACCATTCAAAGTTACGTAGAAGCTAGAACGTCCCTGACGTAAGTTGATTTCGAAGAACTTGAATTCACCATCACGTGGATCATATTTGATATCAAAGTTGGCCATACCAGTGTAGTTCAACTTTTCAAGGAATTGTTGTACTTCTTCGTACAATTTTTCATTGTACTCAGGCAAAATCGCCATGTAATTACCAATTGATTGTGGAGTTGGGTCTTCCAATAATGGGTGCCCTAAACACATCATTTTTACTTGGTGGTTCTTATCAACATAAGCATTCAAGGTCCGCATGTTAGAATCATCACCAGGAATAAAGTCTTGCAAAATAAGGTCAGCGTTGTAGCCATGAGTATAAATCTTAGTTACGATATCCTTAAATTCAGCCTTATCTTGAATGGCAAAAGTCTTCTTCCGACCTTCAAATTGACACTTCAACCATGAAACTGGATCTTCCGGCTTTAATTCCACTGGGAAATCAAATGGGACATCCTCGTACTTACCTGACTTGTAGTCATCCATCGTAATGATCTTAGTCTTAGGATAAGGCAAGCCATATTCTTCCGCAATTTCATAAAAGCCTTCCTTAGAGATTAATTTTTCAAGTAAGTCATATTTTATGTAAGGAACGATAAAGACCTTTTTCAATTCATCTTGGTGCTTAGAAAGCAACTCAGCATAGCCATCACCACAAGCAATCAAGATAACTGGCTCCTCGTGATTCTTGTATTCTTCCATCTTTTTGTGCATCACGTCCATAAAAGTAGGATCACTACTAAAGCCATGATGCAATTCAACGTCCACAATGCTTGAATAACGAGTAGCAGCAAGTTGAACGTCAGCTAAGGCCTTCACTTTAATGCCATATGCTTCATTAAATGAACGTGCCATACCATACACGTTGATATCACTACCGAGTAAGATCGGCGTAAATTTTTTACTCATCCTCAAAAAATCTCCCTAGAATTATAGTAATTTACCCTGTGAAATTAGCTTAGCAACTTCAGGTTGCACGTGTTGATATTTCTTAACTGTGTTTTCGTAATCAACAAAGAACAACTTGTACCAAACAAGGAAGGTGTAGATAGTCCAGATTTGACGTCTATGTGAGCCATCACCTTCATAGTTGTCGTCAAGTAACTTGATAATCTTCTTTTGGTCAAAAATATCGTTGACAAATTCTTCTTCAAAAAGAGCATGAACTTGTTTGTAAAAACGTGGTTCCTTCAACCATTGCTTAATTGGAGTTGGGAAGCCAAGCTTAGGTCTCTTAGCCCACTCATCTGGTAAAACTTTTTCTGAAGCCTTACGCAAAGCATACTTGGTATCATGACGGTTAACCAAGTACTTAGTTGGGATAGAGTTAGCCAATTCCGCAATCTTCTTGTCGAGGTAAGGAACACGAACTTCCAATGAGTGAGCCATTGAAATCTTGTCAGCCTTTTGTTCAATGTCATTAAGCATGAAGTGGTGCAAGTCAATATATTGCATCTGCTTAACATTGTCAATACCCTTAACCTTCTTGAAGTCCTTTTGATAGATACCGTTCACGGTTAACTTATTGCGGTAAGTAGGCTGCAAAATGCTGTTAGCATCCTTAGAAGTGAAGATAGTTGGATAATCCATATCATAGATCACTGATTGACCAACATAAAATTCACTTGGCTCAGCCAAGTTGGTGTACATATGTACCTTACCTGGGAAATTAGGCATTCTCTTAATCTTATGTGCCAACTTCACGCGCTTCTTTTCAGGCAACTTCTTAAGTTCTGAAGTAAAGACCTTAATAATATCATTGTGCGTGTGCATCCCGTAGTTCACATAACCGGCAAACAATTCATCGGCACCTTCACCAGATAAGGCAACAGTAACATGCTTACGCGCTAATTTACACAAATACCAAAGTGGGATGATTGATGGGTTAGCATCAGGTTCATCCATGTGGTATTGCATTTCTGGGAAGTCACGCATAGCTTCATCAGCATCAACCTTATCGCTGAAGAACTTCCAGTGGTTAATGTCAGCCAAAGCCTTAGCCTTAGAAGCTTCATCATAAGTTGAATCATCAAAACTTACTGAGAAAACGTCATCTGGGTTAAGCAAACTAGTCAAGTATGAAGAGTCGATTCCTTCTGATAAGAAAGCACCAACCTTAACATCAGCGTTTCTATACAAATCAACCGTTTCTTTCAAATCTTCGTTGATCTTTTGCAAAGTTTCTTCAAAGGAAAGGCTATTTTCTTTATATTCAGCATCCCAATATTGATGGGTCTTCATTTCACCATCTTTGTATTCAAACCAGTGGCCCGCTGGGAAGCGGTAAACGCCCTTAAAGAAGGTTTCTTCTAGGTCATTGTATTGATTCATCAAGTATGGCTTAACTGCTTCAACGTTTAATTCGCGCTTAAACTTTGGAAATTCCAAGAAACTCTTAAGTTCTGAACCAACAAGCAAGTGCCCATTTTGGTTACTGTAGTACATTGGCTTAATCCCAAAGAAGTCACGGGCACCATAAAGGGTCTTATTGTTGTCATCCCAAATAAGGAAGGCAAACATCCCGCGAACACGTTTAAGTAAGCCATCCATGCCCCATTCTTCATAGCCGTGCAATAATACTTCAGTATCGGCCTTAGTAGAAAAGACGTGACCTGCCTTAATTAATTCTTCTCTTAATGGTTTAAAGTTATAAATTTCCCCATTAAAAATAATTGCTCGAGTTTTATCTTCGTTATAAATAGGTTGACTGCCCCCACGAAGGTCAATAATTGACAATCTTCTAAAGCCAAGGGCAACTTCATCGTTAGTATAATAACCGTCAGAATTAGGTCCACGGTGTTTAATTGCAGCCATCATTTTACCAATAACAGCTTGTTTTTCATTTATCTTTGGATCATAAAACGCGACAATTCCGCACATAATTTAAATTCCCCTAAGTCAAATCTCTAAATCTTAATATTTGCTATAATATTCACTATTTTTTACTTTAACTTTTTTATTATAAGCTAAACACTTGTAATAGCCAAATACCTTTACTATTCCTTAACTAAATGAAATACACCCGGCGTCTAGAAGCTGCACCATAGCCAAAGGATTGAATGCGGTGTCTTTTTAAATCGACGTTCACAATATAACCCGCAAATTCATTATTTTGATCAATTCTTCGGTCTAAGTTTTTGTTGTATTTAGTTGTTAGCGAATGATTTGGCCCCATCAAGGCAGAACAGTTAAACAAAATATATTGAATCCCGTTGATCCGATACTGGTCTTCACGATGCCGATGTCCGCAGAAGTAGGCAATAATTCTCGCATTCTTGATATTGGTAAAATCAAAATCATTTGATAAACGAAATTCTGTTGGAACACCATTGCTAGCGTGCATTCGACCTTTTTCACGTTGATTAAAGGCAACTAGCAGTTCGTGCAAAGAGCGGCCATTATACTTAAGTGCATTAGACCCCTTTCGATTAATCGGGTTGGCATGGGACATGAAGATGATCTTTTTGTTGGAAGAATTAGCCAAAATTTCGATAATTTCCTCAATTTGATCTTCACGCACAGCCAATACAATCTTATTGTCATAGCGCTTTTGCCCGCGGTTATTTAATTCATATGGAACATCTGACGTATTAACTGAAATCACCCGCACGTCATCTAAATCAAAGTATGCCACCCCGTGCTGGCGCGAAACATAATGAATTCCTCGTTGCCGGTACATATCGGGCCACATAATATTTTCGAATTCATTTTCTGGAAATGAGGCTTTTAAATCATGATGTTCATCAAACTTATCATTTTCATCATGATTACCCTTGATACTCAAATATGGCACCTGATCCGACTTAAAAGACTTGTTCAGCTTGACCAATTCACTTTCACTGACCAGGCCAGCATCGGAGCCATCGATCCAGTCACCTAAGTGGACTTTTAAATCTACCAAGCCAGATTGATCTAAATAAGAAAATTCTTGCACATGTTGCAGCCCATTAAAGCCATAAAAATCGCTGCTATCTTTATCTTTAAAGTGAGTATCTGTAATTACACCGATATTGACCGAATTAGTGCCTGGGCGAATATGCTTTTTCACTTCCGTAGTGAAATTATCCAAGTAATTTTCCACCCAATAACGGCGCCCTGTCTTTTTATTATGAAAGGCACGAAAATGACCTAGTTTCGCATTATACTTGCGTAAATATTCCGGTGCTAATTTCGTTGTACTCTCTGGACTAAGTGCTTGTCGCAACACGCCGTCTTCGTCTTGATAAACGGTTAAAACATAGTCCTTACCATGCGGCGTACCATCAACGGCACCAACATGATATTCTCCAACAGTAGTATATTTTTGCATCGGATCAAGCAATTCACTATCTTTATCCATTGCAGAGCGTTTTTTGGCGCCAACGATTCGATCAACTATTCCCTTTGTGTGTTTAAACAAATTCATCTTTTCGCCTCAAAAAAGCAAAAAAAGCCGGCCGCTTACCAGCCGACTCAAATAATTTATGCGTTGTGTGCTAAAGCATATGCGGCAAGTCCAATTGATAATACAGCATCTTTAGACAATACTTCTTGCAAGTCCTTAGCTGCAATTGCTTGAACCGCACCAATAACTTTCAAGCTGTAAACAATTTCACGATAATCAGTAGTTGGATCGTATAAATCATCTTCATATGGATTCTCATGATTGTAGGTCAAGTTGATCTCGTCCTTATCAACAAAACCATCAACATGGTTAGTTAAAATGCGATCATGCAAATCAGTCAACTTACTGTCCATCTTGATCAAAGTTAGTTTGTGATCGCTTTCAGCTTCATAATATTGTTCTTCAGTCATGTCGAAGTAATCCTTGATTGGGTTATTTAAAACGCCCAAGTTATCGATTACTTTGTAAACAGCTTCAGCGCCAAAGTCTTGTTCGCCATTTAAAATTTTATCTTGTGATAAGGCTAAATCATCAGCCAACATCATGGTATCTAATTTTTCCATAGGATCCTCCTCGAAATTCACACCTAATTATAGCAAAAAAAGCTGTTAAAACCCTTATTTCGCACATAAAAATATAATTTCTCAAAAAATAATCGCATTTTTTTGCGTAATAAATAATAGAGGGGTAAAACATTACTTACATAGAAAGAGAGAAAAATATGAATCAAGAAATTATTCGCTGTCCATGGGGCGATACAAAAGACGAAGCAGTACAGGAGTATCACGATCATGAATGGTGCAAACTTAATCTAGATGAGTCACATTTGTATGAAATGCTTGTGCTCGAACTTTTCCAATCAGGTTTAAGCTGGTCCACAGTTTTGCATAAACGCGACAATTTTAAAGCTGCATTCAAAAATTGGCAGATCTCTGAAGTCGCAAAGATGACCGATAAAGATATCGATTCATTAATGCAAAACAAGGGCATTATCCGTAATCGAATGAAAATTAATGCTGCTGTTAAAAATGCTCGGGCATTTTTGGCAATTGAACAAAAATATTGTTCAGTCGCCAAATATTTACAAAATTTTGTACCTACTCCAATTGTGCATGATATTGCCAGCTTTGATGACGTTCCCACTTCTAATGACCTATCGCAAAAGATATCCAAACAAATGAAAAAAGATGGTTTCTCCTTTGTGGGACCTGTAGTCATTTATTCCTACTTGCAGGGAATCGGATTAATCAATGATCATTTAAATCAATGCCAATTTAAGTTTCACGGCTAACAAAAAAGCGAGGACTTTTCGTCTTCGCTTTCTTTAATATTCAAATTTTGGGAATTAGACTAACTTCTTTCTGATCCAACCAGAAATCCAGTCGATGATCACCACCATAATGATGATCCCTAGCAAAATGATACCAACACGGTCCCATTGACGATATTGCAAAGCTATAATCAATGGATAACCGATACCACCGGCACCTACCAAACCAAGGATAGATGCGGAACGAATGGAAACATCAAAACGATAAAGCGTATTTGAAATAAGTGCTGGCATCAAGTTAGGCAAAGTTGAGAACATGACCACATGAAACTTAGAACCACCGGCTGCAACAACAGCTTCATTTGGTCCGTCATCCAAGTTTTCAATTGCCTCTGAAAACAGCTTGGCAAGCATCCCCACCGAGTGGAAACCCAATGCCAAAACACCGGCTGCAGAGCCTGGACCCACAGCTTTAATGAACATCAAGGCTAAAACAATTTCTGGGAAAGAACGGATAATTGCCAAAACAATTTTACCAATTCTTGAAGTGTACCAGTGCTTATGCTTAGTGTGTGCTGCCCAAAAGGCAAATGGCAATGAAATAATTGCAGAAATAAATGTACCTAAGAATGCGATACAAATGGTTTGCCATAATTGCGAGATCAGATCTTCACCAGAGCCATTGTAAACGTATTTCCAATCCGGATGGAAAATCCCTGAGAAAATCGCTCCTGCAATCTGGCCAGCAGTTGCCTTGATCCCACCAAAGTTAATGCCAGTGAATGACCAAACAATAATGATGATTGTCACGATCGCAATCAGCCAATGCACTACTTGCTTCTTACGGTCAACGGGTTTAGCAGGTAATTTTTTCATAGTAGTATCCATTATCTCATTAACGCCTCCCGTGACTTAGATGAAACATAATCGATTAAGACAACAACTACGATAATAACGATGATGATCGTACCAGTTTGAGCATAGTTGAAGACCTGCAAAGTCTGTTGCAAGTTCAAACCAATACCACCGGCACCGATATAACCAAGGACTGTTGATGCTCTGACATTGATTTCGAATGCATATAAAACATATGAAATGAAGTAAGTCATGATTTGTGGCAAAACTGCTTGGTGAATAATTTGTAATTTATTAGCACCTACTGCAGTTAAAGCTTCAATTGGACCTGGATCAATAGTTTCAATCGCTTCGTAGAACAGCTTAACAACCACACCAAAGGTGAAAACTGCCAAAGCCATGACACCGGCAACAGGACCGATACCAACAATAGCTACGAAAATCGCGCCCAAAAGCAAGTCAGGAATAGTTCTGATGATGTTCATGATAAAACGAAGCACACCAGTCACTGCCTTGTTTTTAACAATATTACGTGCAATTAATAATGAATAAATAAATGCGATTACTGACCCAATGACGGTTCCCAAAACAGCCATTTTAATCGTTTCAATCAACTTAGGCCAAATAACACTCATATAGCCCCAATCTGGGTGAGACATTTGCACAAAAATATCCGCAAATTGATCCCAGTTTTGGAATAAAACAGAAATGTGCGTATTGGTTACATCAATTGAAATGAACAAGCCAGCGACCATGATGATGGTCCAAACCAAATTCATAATCTTGAATTTACGCTTAGGCAAATTCATTGCCTCTTTTGTTTTAGGCATTATTCTGCCTCCTCGCTGCCGTCGCCACCATTATAAATATCAGTGAAGACAGACTTAGGAGTATCCTTCATCTTACCATCATAAACAACTTGACCAGCGCGAATACCAATTACACGTTCACCAAATTGTTGAGCCAATTCGATACTGTGCAAGTTGGCAACAACAGTCATGCCGTATTTTTCGTTCAACATCTTTAAGTCATTCATGACTCTGACTGATGTTTGTGGGTCAAGTGATGCAGTTGGTTCATCGGCCAAAATAATTTTAGGATTTTGCATCAAAACACGAGCAATCGCAACACGTTGTTGTTGACCACCAGATAACTCATCGGCACGAGCATAAACCTTGTCAGCCAAGTCAACTTTTTGCAATGCCTCATAGGCCTTTTGTTTATCTTCTTTGCTAAATAAATTAAACGTGGTCTTCCAAGTTGGGTAATAAGCAACGCGGCCAACTAATACATTACGTAAAACGCTGGAACGCTTAACTAAGTTAAAGCTCTGGAAAATCATTCCGATATCACGGCGCAAGTTACGCAAGTTCTTACCTTTTGCCTGAGTAATTGACTTGCCGTCAATCAAAATATCGCCCGAACTGATATTGTGTAAACGATTGATGGAGCGAAGCAGAGTTGATTTACCTGCACCTGATAGACCAACTACTACAACGAATTCGCCCTTATTAATTGTTAAATTGATGTCCTTTAAACCGACAGTCCCATTGTCATAGATCTTAGAAACATCTTTTAATTGGATCATTGGCTTATCTGCCATTTAATCGCAGCTCCCTTAATTTGAATTATTATTTCTTAGTGGATTCAACCATCTTGTCATACTTACGAACAATGTTGAAGTCACTGTCCTTAGCGTAATCATAGCCTTCGTGGCTGTAGACACTTTCAATAACCTTACGGCCTTCCTTAGACTTACCAACAGCGATAAATGCCTTAGCAAGCTTCTTGCGGAATGACTTAGACATGCTTGGAATTACTGAAATAGTATCGTTTGGAATTGGCTTAGTGAAGTAAATTGGAACAACTTGACTCATAATCTTTGGGTTGTCCTTCAAAACAGTGTTACGTGCATCTTCAAAAACAAATGCTGCATCGGTGTCACCGTTCAATACGTTCAAAACAGCTTGGTCATGACCAGTTACAGTAACTAACTTAGAGTCCTTGGTTACATCCAAGCCCTTTTCCTTAAGTTCAGCAACTGGGAAAACGTAACCTGCAGATGAAGTTGGGTTTTGAACTGAGATTGACTTACCCTTCAAGTCCTTCCATGACTTAATCTTTGAACCCTTCTTAACAAGGATTTCGGCACGATAGTTCTTAACTAAATTCTTAGTTGCCTTACCGCCTGGTTGTTTAACGCCCCAACGTTCAGCTTGCAAAAGCAAATCAGCAGCGCCTTGCTTGTGAGCCAATACATAACCATCTGGTGGAAGGAAACCAACATCAACCTTCTTTGACTTCATAGCTTCTACAACAGTGTTGTAGTCAGTTGACATTGAAACGTGAACAGGAATACCTAATCTCTTTGAAAGCATCTTTTCAAGAGGCTTAGCACGAGCTTGCAACTTAGTTGCAGCTTGACTTGGTACAAATTGAATAGTTAATGACTTAGGAGTGTAGTTTTCCTTTGAACTACTGCTCTTACTTGAACATGCAGTTGCAACAACTGCAACAAGCATTGCCACAACGGCTACCAAGATTTTACGAAATCTTTTCATTGATTCCTCCATAAAACACAAAATAAACAAAAACAAACTTGACGCTAAAAAAGGCTTAATTACGAGTCGCTCAAAGACGACCAATAATTAAGCCTTTTTAAGAACGTTATTATCAAATAAACGAACAGAAAAAACATCTTCACGGGAGGAAGACTTTGCCACAGTAAGAAAAACGTTTTCAATTCTTTTAGCTTGTGCAAGCAATTTATCCCACTCTCCTTCAGTCATTCCACGTTCATTTTATAAAATGATACCAAAAGCATTCGTATTCTATCAAGCTTTTTGACTAATTTTTATAAAAAAAACGTTAAATGAGTATATTCACATCTAACGTCCATTCTTATAGGAATTAGTTCTTCTTCATCGTTGGTTTTACTGGGTTGTTAGCCATATCTGTCTTAACAATCAAAACATCAGCCAACGCATGTTGGTTAACATATTCAGTAACTGAACCCATAAGCATTCTTTCAACGGCATTCAAACCAGTTGCACCCATTACGATCAAATTGTTATGGTGGTCCTTAATGAAGTCGTAAGAAATAATCCGCTTAGGACTGCCATAACGAATGTGATAATCAACATCGTCAAAACCGAAGTTATCGTGAGCCCATTTCTTCAAACTCTTCAAGTATTCTTCAGAATCTTGAGTCATTTGGTAAATGGTATCTCCTGAAATCAAAGTGTCTTGCATTTCACCCATAAATTGACGCGTATCGATTACGTTCAATACATCAACATGAGCACCATCACGCAAACCAACTTTTACAGCCTTGTCAAAGGCTCTTTCAGCTGATTCTGAGCCATCAACTGGAACTAAAATACTTTCTTTTGTTTTATCTGTCACGTTAATTCATCTCCTATAAATTGCACTAGTACTTACTCTTTATTTTAGCATAATTTTGAAAGCCGTTACTTTTTAATTGATTGTTTGCTTGAAGATTTGTTGCTAAAATAATATTCATGACATTCATTAACAGAAAGGGGAGAATTTTTTTGACTAAAAAATTAACTAATCAATTAATCGGCGTAACTAGTGGACGCAACTTCCGTGAACTTGGAGGTTATGAAACTTTATCCGGTAAAAAAATCAAGATGCACAAGTTGCTCAGAACCGGTAACTTAGCTGATCTTTCACCATTTGATAAGCAGTTTTTAACTGATTACGGCGCTAAATATGACGTGGACTTCAGAAGTAAAGAAGAAGTTGATAATCAACCCGATCGCGTGCCAGATGGTGTTGAATATATCTATGATCCCGTCTTCAGTGAGGACTTAACCAATTCATCCAAGAGTATCACTGACTTAGATACACAAGCACACGACGACGCTGATTTTGGCTTCAATCACATGCATTATGCTTACGAAGACATGATCGAAAGTGAACCTGCACAAAAGGCATATCGCAAGTTCTTCGATGTCTTGCTTGAAAATACGGTGGATAGCGAAAGTGTTATTTTCCACTGTACTGCAGGCAAGGATAGAACCGGCTTCGGTGCATTACTTGCATTATCTGCTCTTGGCGTACCACTAAATACGATTAAGAAAGACTATCTTTTAACCAACATCACTACCAAGGATTTCGTCGACAGTATGGTTGAACATGCCCGTCAAAATGGTAAAAATGAAAATGTGCTGCAATCGATTCGTGACATTCAGAGTGTCCGCAGTGAATACCTTGACCATGCTGTTAAAGTACTAAACGATGAATATGGCGGTATTAATAACTACCTACGCGATGTAATGAAGCTCTCAAGTGCAGACATCATGAAGTTGCGTAATATTTATCTTGAAGATTAGAAAAAGAAGGCTAAAAACTAGTCTTCTTTTTTCTTACCGAATTTTTGCTCTAAAAAGGCATAAATCGCGCTAGGATCAGTAAAATTAAAAACTTCGCGCAATTCGTTGGCTGGCGTATTAGCCAAAAAATCCATCACTTGAGCTAATAATGCAGCTTGCCCATCTGGATCATTATCTAAAAGCATGAATAAAAATTTAACTTCAATTGCTTGGCTAGGATTAATCATATTATGAAAAGTGACTGGCGTTTTCAGCGCAACCGGAGCAATCAGTCTCGTGTTAACAAACTCGCCCTCGGTGTGCGGAATCGCAATATTAGGAATATTTTTACCTAGTGTTGCAGTATCCAATCCCGTTGGAAAATTATGCTCTCTTTCGACAATATGGTTTAAAAAGTTCCCCTTAACATAGCCACTTTCGCGTAAATGCTCGTAAACTTCTTTAAAAACCAAATCTTGCTTAGTTTGATTAGAAATAAATACTGCATCAGGTGCAAAAAGATTTTGATTAGTCATTGGATTTTTCCTTCCTAATGTGGAATTAACATTTTCACCATAAGTTAACAAGACGTTTTTTTCAACCCAAAAGATGGTAAAGTTAAGGTAAATCATTTTTAAAGGGAGAAAAATATGGCAAAGACAAAAACTTTATACTTTGGTGCCGGTTGGTTCAACGAAAAGCAAAATAAGGCTTACAAAGAAGCAATGGAAGCTCTAAAGCAAAATCCTACCGTTGACTTAGAAAACAGCTATGTACCACTTGATAATCAATATAAGGGTATCCGCGTTGATGAACATCCTGAATACTTGCACGACATTGAATGGGCATCAGCTACCTACCATAACGACTTAGTAGGGATTAAGTCCAGCGACATCATGCTTGGCGTTTACTTGCCTGAAGAAGAAGATGTTGGTCTGGGAATGGAACTTGGCTATGCCCTTTCAAAAGGCAAGTATATCTTGTTGGTAATTCCTGATGAAGATTACGGTAAGCCAATCAACTTAATGAGCTGGGGTGTTTGCGATAACGCAATTAAGATCAGTGAATTAAAAGACTTCGACTTCAACCGCCCTCGTTACAACTTCTACGACGGCGCAGTTTATTAAAAAAATTAAGCAGACATACTAATATAGCTAAGCATAACTAAAACGACATCGCTAATTATCTAGCGGTGCCGTTTCTTTTTTCAGATTACCTAAATTCATCAAAAAAGATTCCAAGAACCTTTTCTAACTTTTAATCCTCAATTCTTTCTCTACCTTTTGGTCTTTGTTCTAATGGATCATATCCCAAATCTTCAATCTGCAATCTTTTTTCTTGAGCAGACATTTTTGGTACTTCGTCCCAAAAATTAGTTTTTTCTTTTTTCATTTCAAGATTGCCATTAGGCTTTAGAATTAACACCACATTATCGCCTTTTCTAAACACCAGTACTTACTCCGATCACAACAGATAAAAATAATAGGAAAAATGATATTACATTTCATCAAAACTAATCAACTTGCACCCCACTTGTTCTGCCAGCTCCGTACATGAATCCGTAAAGCCTGACTTTGAAAACAAATAGTAATGCCTTTTAGCCACGCTAATCAAATTACTCAAATTAATTAATTTTTCCAAGACACTTCTAGGTATAGGCTCGTTTTTCCACTTACATTCACCGAAATATCCAACTAGATTATCTGCAGTCAGCCCCACTACATCTAATTCGACTTGCTTTTTCTCTTGCGGATCATTGCCCCACCAATTACCTAGATAAATAAACGGCATAGGGATAACTTCATCATCCTCATCATGATCCCACATGTAATTTTGAGCCAATTTTTCGAATTCCGGTCCCATGAAATTGTGTAAATCTTGTTTGATTACTTTCATTACCAATGAAGTTTGTCCTCGATCAATGGAACTCATATATTTACCCAAATATGTATACCAGAATCTAAACAAGCCATCTGCAATTTGATAGATTGTTTTACGTGATTTAGGCTTAGCCTGATCAGTTACCGGCACTTTGCGCTCAATAATGCCTAACTCAATTAAATTAGTAACGTTGCTAGTAACCAACGGCGTCGATAAATGAGCCTTAGTTGCAATGTCATTAATCCTAGATGCGCCGCCTGCAATTGCATTAATAATTGAATTATAATTGGCTGGATCACGCAATTCTTGCTTCAATAAATTATTAGGTTCTTGAAAAAGTGGTGCATTTACGTCCATAAAGTTTTCTTCAATATTTTCCCAAACATCTTTGTCTTCTGACATATAAGACAAATATAATGGAATACCCCCAGTAATTGTATTTAGAATGAAAGCCTCTTCCTTATCCATGTGTGGAAAATATTCTTGTGTCTCATGTAACGTAAATGGCTGTAATTTAAACTGAGCAGTTCTTCTGCCGTACAAAGGACTCTTATAAGACAAAACCTGCTCTTCCATAAATGACATTGAAGAACCACATAGAATCAGAAATAAATTTGTTTGTTTAAATTCATGATCAATATAAGACTGTAGCATTGAACTAATTGCATGGACTGCATTAGCTAAGTATGGATATTCATCAATAACTAATACTATTCTTTCTTTTTGAGCCAATCGAGCAATTTCTCGAAAACAATTTTCAAAATTACCATAGTTTACACTGCTCAGACTATCTGGATCTTTAAAATGTTCGATTGCAGAAGAAAAGCGTTCAAGATTATAGAATTCATTTTCTTCTAGCCCGGTAAAGTAAATAGTTGGCTTATTTCTAACAAATTCGTTAATTAATGCTGTTTTTCCAATTTGTCTACGACCATAGATCGCTGCAAATTGAAATTTATCAGCTTGATACATTTTCTCTAATTTTGTAAGTTCTTTCTTTCGTCCAATAAACATTTGGTCACCATCTTCTAAATTATACTTTACTAAATTATAACTTACTAAATCGTAATTTACTAAAGTATAATTTACTACATTGCAATATAGTACATCGTAATGTAGTAAACAGATGTGATTACATCGGATAAAAAATTTAAGCCAAAATTAAATGACCCTTCGCATACTTCATTTCAGCGAAAGGTCATTTCTTTGTTACGTATAAAAATTGCAACGATTGCTTACTTTAGCTTTCCCTTTCTAAGCTCATCGTGAGTAGTAATTGTCGTAAATCTAATCGTCTTCTTCGAATCGACTTTATAATAAACGACTAACAAATCATTTAAAATATGATATTCATTAAAACCAATCCACGGTTCATCTGTTAGTTTATGATCATAGTAAGGACCATTAGGATCGTTGATATTATCAAAATCATCTTTATTACTAGGTAGTTTTCCATCACGCTGAAGCAAAATCATAGTATATTTAAGTGTTTCTGTAGCGTCAGTTGCTTCATCATCGCTTAAATCAAAAATTTTCTTCAAATTAGCAAATCTTTTATCAAAAAGCTTAGTTGTCTTAATTTTATACATATTAAACCCCTAAGTTTTTGAAATATTCATCTAGATTATCTACTGTATTATCATCATCAGGAATTAACCCATTAACAATAGCTAACTCTTTAACCATCGCTTTTTTGCTTTCTTCATCAAAGCTTTTATTCTTATCTGGTACTACTTTTAAGCTAAACGGAACAGCTTGTTCCCTAGCTACACGAGTTACAAAAACATTAAGTAAAGCTGACGAGGTCAATCCCATTTTCTCAGCTGCCTGATTAAAAAGACTTTTAGTTTTTGCATCGACTTTAAAATTAATTGAAGCTGTTGTCATAATTATCCTCCTTATATATCTAATATACGCATAATATGTATTCATATTATATAAAGTGACAGCCTAGTAGGCAACAATAATGCTAAATACCAAACCTTTCTCAGCCAAAATTAAATGACCCTTCGCATACTTCATTCCAGCGAAGGGTCATTTCTTATTAATATTTATCATGTATGAAAGTCTTTCTTAATCCTAATCCAAGTGATTCATCAACTAGTTATTATTCTATGCCTACTAATAATTTCACGGCCTCTTATGTACATTAATATCACTTGACGATTATTGAACTACATTTTGTTTTCAATTTACGATGCCCAGTGGTATCACAAACCTTTCTATATATCTGACTTTCTACTCTCAAGTGCCCATCGGAACTCACCTGTCTCCTTTTACTTAAACTTATTTAAATATTTTTTATTTCTTAATTTCTTTACACTCATAATATAGCACATTTATTTCAAAATTGAAAGCGATTACATAAAATAATTATTTTATATTTCCGCAATACTTTCAGTCATATTAAATAAACTCAATCTAATGAAAAACAAAAAGGCACCTAATGATTCCTTTTGCTATAATATTTTTTGGCGTTTGTGCCTTCCAATATCAAATCTTGCATTGGGAGGTGAACATATGCTAGATTTGTTTCTTCTTTTGTGGAGCTCGGTCTTAGCACCTCTTTTGGTGAATGCAGTTTCTTATGTCTTAAAGAAATTGTTTGATCAGCGGCTAGACAATGGTCATAGCAAAAGGCGTAAAAATGCTAGATTAGGCTTTAAAAGACATCACAAACGTCGCTAGCCTCAGCTAAAGCATTTAGCATATTTGATCTAAACTTTGGTGAAACAAAAAATCGTTACTCATTTGTCGACTTAGAGTAGCGATTTTTTTGTGTCTTAATCTCTCGCATATGCAAGATGTTTCTTCTTCTGTATTATTATACTACCATGATTTCTTATTTTTTTCTATAACTTAGTGATATTTGTAAGAATCAATATTTTCGCAATATTTTCAACTTTCCAAAAAAACATTATCTTCCCGTATAATCCTTGCAATTGTTGACTAAGTTGTATATGCACTTTTAGCTAATCCTATTTGTATTAGTCCTGCTTTTTTCCTGCTTCTAACGAAGTATATGCAGTTTCCAATTTATCCTTTTCTGATTATTTTACATGCTCTTTGAATGTTAGTACTTACTTTACTTCTTAAAACGTCATCCACCTGTAACCAATGCACTTAACTTTTTTGCTATAAAATTTGGTTGAACGAAAAAAATCGTTACTCATTTGTCCGATTAGAGTAGCGACTTTTTTGCATCTTGTTTTTCTTGCGTATGCAAGTTGTTCTTTTATCTATAGCTGTATAATATCATGCTTTTCTACTTTTAGCTAGCATAGAAATTGATGATTTATTTTTATTAGGTCTGTATGAACTTCAAAAAGTCAATAAGACATATTCTGAAAAACTATGCAGCTAACACGTAGCTTTTTCAGGTAGAAAAATCCCGCCTACTTTAGTAGACGAGATCCATGAAATAATATTAATATTCCTCTTCAGTAAGGGTACAAACTATTTAATTAAAAATCGTTACTTAAAAAGTACTAGTAATTGACTGATTCCATCTGGCATAATAAATTTCTCCTAATGTATAATACCTACTTTACTATTATTAATTGTATACTATTTGCCAAAATTTAGGGTCAAAAAATAGCCCTCAATCTAATGAGGACTATTTAAAACTAGACTAACAAATTAAGCCTTATAACGTGATTCACCATTCAAGTAAGTTTCACTTAAGGTCAAATCTGGATTCAAAATCAAGAAGTCGGCATCCTTATCTGGTGCGATTGTACCGCAATTGTCCAAGATATGGGCACTCTTAGCAGGAACATAACTAGCCATCATCACTGCCTTTTCTGGAGTAACGATGTTCCAGTCAACCACGTTCTTAACTGCTTGCTTCAATTGCAAGATAGATCCAGCCAAATTGTCGCCGTCCTTAAGACGAGCCATGCCATCTTTTACATAGACTGGCAATTCACCCAACATGTAGTCGCCATCTGGCATCATGCCAGCTTCCATACAATCAGTGATCAAGGCAATGTGTTCTGGACCAACGGCATTAATCAAAGTCTTAGCCATACATGGTTGCACATGGTGGCCATCACAGATTAATTCATCGGTCACATTATTAAGTGCCATTGCCGCATTAGAAATTGATGGCGTATGGTGGCTTGGATCAGGCATCCCGTTAAAGGTATGAGTAAACATGGTTGCACCTGCTTCAATGCCTGCGACCGCTTCTTCAAAACTAGCGCTTGAGTGACCCAAAACAACTACTATGCCTTCTCTAACAGCTTCACGAATAAATTCTTTGGAACCTTTTCTTTCAGGAGCCATTGAGATCTTCTTCAGCATCCCGTTAGAAGCGTCCAGCCACTTGTTAAATTCATTAATATCGGGATCCATCATGTACTTAGGATTTTCAGCTCCAGCATGTTCTTCCGTGAAGAATGGTCCTTCAAAGTGAATCCCTTGAATCTTTGCCCCTTCTTCTTGTCCTTGATGGTCCGCAAACATCTTACAGATTCTAGTTAAGGTATCGCTTGCGGCAGTGATCGTTGTTGGCATCCATGAAGTAACCCCAGCACTAAGCAAGCCCTTGGAGATCTTATTAATACCTTGCCAATCACTCTTCATCACATCTTCTCGCAATGAGCCGTGGATGTGTGTGTCAACTAATCCTGGTGCAATCCATTTGCCAGCATAATCGACAATCTTACCTTCTGGCTTTTTGCTTTCTGGATAGAAAAAGCCAAACTTGCCATTATCTTGAACTTCAAGATAGCCGCCGTTTTCTGTTCTGTTTTCTAAGAAAAATTTATCTGCATGAATGTAATAAGTCATAAATATCTTCTTTCTTTATATGTCTAAATCGTAATTGTTAATTTAATTATATCTAACAAAATTGGTAAATACCAGTTTTAGTACAATTGCTTAAGAAGTTTTTTGATTTTTAGTTATAATATAAGGTAGCAAGTTTAAATAGGAAGAATAAATATGACACAAAACCAAATAGAAAGACATCAACTAGGCCAACTTATCGGTGCCAACAAACGTGATCATTATTATGAACTTCACTACTCCACCGGCGATATTGCTCGTCTTTATATTTTAGCTGACGGGATCTTCAGATATTTTCTCGATCCAGCTAAGAAGTTTGACGAGAATCACTCATCTTTTGTTGACCTGTCTCAATTCAACAATGACTATTTTGAAAAATCACAGCCTAAGGCAACCAGCGATTCCTTAATCATTAAGTCTGGCAATTATCAACTTATTTTCCAACAAAAGCCAGCCGTAATGAGCATCTTTGACGAGACGCTGCACCGCAATCGTTTGGTTCAGCTGAGTCCACTTGAATTAGGTAATGATCAAACTACCGAAATTTTGAAGCAACACAAGAATGAATTTTACTTTGGTGGCGGGATGCAGAACGGCTACTTCAGTCATAAAGGTGAAATCATTTCAATCAAGCGCGACAAGATTACCGGTAAAGGCGGCGTTTTGACCCAAGTGCCATTCTTCTGGGCTAACTCCGGCTTTGGTGAATTGCGCAATACTGAGAGTGCTGGCAATTATGACTTTGGTAAAAGCAATCCGGATGCCACTATCTTGAAGCACGACACCAACATGTTTGATACCTTTTATCTATTAGGTAATTCACCCAAAAATATTTTGGCAAAGTATTACATGTTAACGGGTAAGCCACTGATGCCACCTAAATATGCACTAGGATTAGGTCATGTTGGCAACTTTTTAACTACCTTATGGCAACCTGGTGAAGCTAAGGAACGTAATGCTGTCATGTTTGAAGACGGTAATTATTACACCAGAACTAACAAGCCAGAAGATGCTAGTGGCAAAGGTTCCTTGAACGGCGAAGAAGAATATCAATTCTCAGCACGGGCAATGGTTGATCGCTACCAGAAGCAGCATTTTAAATTAAGTTGGATCGTGCCTAACTATGATGTGCAAGAAATCAACGAAGAAGCCATGGCTAGCTTCAGTGAATACGCCGCTATACATGACGTTAGCGCTGGTCTTTGGAGTCAAAACAACACACCGAAGGCTTCACCTGATACCACCTTTATTCAAACGGACACAACCGATCCAAAAGTATTGAAAAATGATGCGCTAATTTTACGCAACAATTTGAAGCGTAAGCGGCCGTTGATTTTCTCTAATACTGGTATTGCTGGTAGTCAAAATAGAACAATGCTAGCCTTTGGTGACATTGGCGGCAACTGGGAAAACATTCCAACGCAAGTAGCTGGCTTTTTGGGAGCTAGCCTTTCTGGTCAGCCTTTAGTTGGTAGCGCCGTTGACGGTACCGCTGGCGGTGGTAATGCTCAAATTGCCATTCGTGATTTTGAATGGAAGGCATTTACCCCAATCCTGTTCAACTTAGACGATCAAGGTAAATTTAGTAAGACCCCATTTGCTTACAATAGTAAGATGACGCAAATTAATCGAGCCTATTTAAAACTACGTGAGCAATTGCAGACTTACTTATATACCCTAATCTACCGCGCTCAAGTCGGTGAGCCAATCTTGCGGCCATTATTCTTGGAATTTCCACATGAACAAGTCAACTACACCCCACAGGTGGGCCATGAATTTATGTTAGGGCCTAACTTGTTGATTTCGCCAATTGTTAACGGTCGCGAAGATGGTAATGGCAATTCAAGAAAAGACAACCTTTACTTGCCTAACCACAGAACAATGTGGGTTGACTTATTTGATGGCAAAAAGTACTTGGGCGGACGCGTTTACAATAAGCAATCTTACCCATCCTGGCATTTACCAGTATTTGTACGGGGCGGAGCTATTTTTGACCTCGGCGAACGCAACTATGTCCTCTACCCTCAAGGCAAGAGTAAAATGGTTACTTACGATGATAACGGCTATAACGACTATTCAAGAAACCATGTAGCTACACAAATCACGAGTGATTTAGAAGCAAGCAAATTGACGATCACCATCGACCCAACTCAAGGCGATTTCAATACTTTCCAAACGGAAAGCACTACCAACTTGAACATCATGTGTGACGGTTATCCTGATGGTTTGACTGTTAAAATCAACGACAAGGAAATTCCAATGCAAGAGTACGGTACCGTTGATACATTTGCCCATGCTAAGGAGGGCTTCTTCTTTAACACAAATTACAGCTGGATGCCTGAGTTTGATCAATACCAAGAAAAGAAGCAAACTGCTCTACAAATTAAGTTAGCTAAACGCGATATTACCGATTCTAAGATTGAAATTACGATCAGAAACTTCAGATATGGCAATGAAACTTTGGTTCACGCTATTACGGATTCACTGTTGCGTTCACCAAAACAACCAATGGTTGATCCAGACAAGATTAGCTCTCATTCATTAACAGTAGTTTGGCCGCAATTAACCGACCAAGTTCAAATCGAAGTTAACGGCATTTTACATGATGGCATTGATGGTAATTCATTTACTTTCCATGAACTAGTGCCAAATACCCGCTACACCCTGCGTTTGCGTTATGTAGCTGGCAACAAAGTTTCAGAATGGTCAGATCCGTTTGGCGCAATTACCAAGCTCGATCCAATGAACTATGCAATTAATGACATTCATGTCACGAGCAGTCTAGCTAGTCCTAAGGATCACCCAATTGATTACTTGACTGATTTGAAGTTAGCAAGTGAATGGGAAACCATTGATGGAGTCAGCGAAGACAAGCCACTTGAATTAAACTTCGCCTTTAATCATTTGGAACACTTGAGTCGAATGGTCTGGGTACCTAGAAAGATTGATCACCAAGGCGATCCTGTTGAAGTTAGTGTCGAGCTTTCAAGCGATGGCGTTAACTTTAAGCCATACGGCGATCACTTGACTTGGAAGTCTGATAGCAAGAATAAGGTTGTTGGCTTAAGAAATGTCGATGCCAAAGCTATTAGATTAAAGGTTTACAAGTCATCTGGACCATTTGTAGCTGCTAAGGAAGTTATTTTCTTTAGAGATAAAAAGTAAATGATTCTAATAAAAAAGAGTTCTCGTGCGAGAACTCTTTTTACTTATCTTATTTTCTACTTTTCTTCATGCGATGATTCTTAACCAATGATGAAACCCACCCGCTAATAAAAAATAGAGAAATTAGCACAAATTGTGCGTCAATCGAATAAGCAAATAGCTTAAAGCTAAGAACCAGCGTAATGATTAGCCACACGCAGTACACCGCTTCAAAAGGCATAATCATTCGGTCAATTTTTCTATTCTTGACGATAGTGTGATAGATATTGTCATTAGGGTTAGAAGATTTTTTATGCTTCACATAATTCGCCCCACTCACTCTTTAGCCATTCCATTGCCAAGTTGAACCAGTGCGCCGCGTGCGGATTATCCTGCCAATCTTGACCCTTAGTTTCCACATTGTGACGAGCCAATGAAAAGCCGTGGTAGCCATGATTAAACAAATGAGCTTCTGCTGAAACCTTATTCTTATTCAAAGCACCAATATATTCAATCGAATTTCCGATCAAAACCACCGGATCATCCCATGCCTGGAAAATAAATGTATCGGGCGTTTCACGTGTAACACCTAATGCACTATCCAAAATATCTTCCTCTACAGGCATTTTTGCTTTTTGATCTTCTGAAATCGGAAAACCAATCTTTTTAATATCAATCAGCGGATAGCCTAAGATTGTCTTATTAGGTAAAACATCAGCCTTATCAAAATCATACTTTGTCTGATAATTTTTATTTAAAGCCATGTTATTAGCTACACTGACCACATGACCACCAGCAGAAAAGCCAACTGTTAAAATCTTATCTTTATCCAATTGATACTCATCAGCGTAATCTCTAAAATATTTCACAGTACTTAGAACATCTAACCCAGCGTCAGGGTAAATTTTACCTGGATCTTGTACTAAATTATATTCCATCACAACACTGTTGAAGCCTTGATTGTTAAATGCTAAGGCTACGGGTTCGCCTTCTCTTTTTGATAAGTGATTAAAGCTGCCACCTGGTACTACAATAGCTAGCGGGCGCTTTTGCTCAACCAATTCAGGATTAGGCTCTAGCGCATATGTATCAACTTGATATTCACGATTATTAAAGTTAGTCAGCGTCAGATTTTCTACTCTCATGTTTTGGTCCTTTCTTGCTCATTCCTATTGATAGCATAAATGATGATAGTGGCACTGTTAATATAACCCCAATCAAAGAATACATGATAATTAACGCTTCATTTACAAAAAGTTTTTCATTTAAAACTTCACCAATCGTGTAATGCAAGCGGAAATACCATAAGAATAATGATAAAAAACTACCGAACATCCCAAATAAAATCGTGTTCATTGCTGTACCCAAAACATCATTACCAATAGCCGTACCAGAAGCCATCAACTCTTCTTCACCGATAGCAGGGTTATGCTTCTTGATTTCTAGCAAGCCCGAACTCATTGCTACCGCGGCTTCCGCGATTGCACCCAAAGTTGAGAAAATCGCCACTGTCACGGCAATCATCGGATAACTCAAGCCCGGCATCTGCGACAAGCCAACCAATAACTCTCCTGCCTCTGGTCCTAGTCCTGCAGCTTGAGCCAGGTATTGACAACCCAAAATAAAGAGGCTAATAATCAAACACACTAAGAAGGAAGAATAAAATGAATTCTTTGCTACCGTATAGTCATGAGTGCCTAAAAAGATAATCGTAACTAGCTTTAAGGGAATAAAAATCAGCGTCAAAATTGCAATGTTAATTCCCCATGATATTAGCATCGCCACTAAGATCAATAGAATCGTATTAATTAGCACACTAAAAAAACTACGAATTCCAGTTTCACCACCGACGATTGTCATTAAAATCGCTAAGACAACGATCAATGCAAATAATGTACTCATTTATTCTCACCTTCTTTTTTAAACAAACTCTTCCAATCGCGTTTTTTCAAGAAGAACAAACTGCATCCCGTCGCAAAAATAACCGTCAGAACAATTCCGATTGCCGAAATCACACTTTGCGTTGCCCCCAGCGACAGAGTAAAGCCAAAAGTTGAAGCTAAAGTATTATTATCACGCAAGTACAAAATAGTTTCTGGCAGCGCACCGGCAATAAAAATTAAGACCAAGACATTAATCAACGGTCCCATAATTTCTTGCCCCATCGTTCGACCACTATGAATCAACTGTCTTATCGTAATATTATTTTTAGTTTGAATTAATTCATACAAACTAGAAATAATATCGGTCGCCTCATCCATTACTGCACCTAGAATTCCAATCAAAGTCTGAGCTAAAAACAAGCCTCGTGGATCTTGCGTTGCATAGTCACCGGTCTCATATTTCATTTCCGATTCACCCGTTAACCTCATGATCACGTAGCACAAGGCAAAAGAAACAAATACTCCTAGCAGCGTTGCCAACCAAGTCGCCAACATTTTTTTATTCAAGCCCTGCACAATGAGCAAGCTAAAGAATGAAAAGACGATATCAGCTAAGCCAAACAGCAAAATAATGTGGGCGCCATTCAAATGCACATCCCAAATGATAATCAAATAAAAGATCAGCCACGAAATTACCATTGACACAACCAGCGAGAGTGAGTGCTTCCCTACTGCAGCCACCATCAATGCTAAAGTGATTGTCACTACCAAAACTAACACCCAATCACGCTTAGGATTAACGATCGCTGGATCACCCTTCTTGATATTGACAAAAATTCTCTGACCTGCACGATACTTTTGCGTCGTCAATTGCGAAGGATAATACACGTTTTTAGTCGTGTAAGTTTCGCCCTTGTGCTTACCCGATAAAACTTTTAAGTGCAAAATTTGTTGGCGAGTTTCATCCGCATTTTTATACACATCTTCACTTTTTTCAATCAAAGTATCCTTGATCTTGCTATCGGTAATCACGGCAACGTCGTCCTTGTGGTAAATATCAGTGGCAAAATAGGACAAGACCGTCAATAATGCTCCTACAATTGCCACGATAACTGCTATCGTATAGCGCTTTTTCCATTTAAATTTCATTACTTCTACTTCCTATTAATTGTTATACGCCTACTGTAAAACAAAAGCTGGCCTTTTGTTAGGTCAGCTCTTGATTCTTAATCAATTTGTTTAAAACTTAAAGATTTTTTGCCACCAGTGTTCCTTTTGGTCCGTTAATTGCATATCTTCTAGCGTACGGTGAACATTTGAAGTAGCCCGCTTCTTGGCATTTTCCTTTGCCTTAGACATAATCTCGTCATGCATTTGTTCTTGACTCTTATTCATGTCTTTTTTAACTTCAGCGCGCTTTTCTTCTTCACTCTTCGGTTTAGGTTCATCCGCACTCACAATTCCAGAAATATCTGGCAAAGCCGCAAACTTATCTAAATCATCTTGTGGCGCAGCTAATTGCTTTTGTGCTTCAATTAAATCTTGATTTTGCTTTTGAATGACATTCAATTGCTTCTGCAAAGAATTAATTGCCTCATTTTGATTAGAAATTGTCTTTTGCAAAGTGTTAAGCAACTTAACCACCTGCTCAGTATCCATTACATCGGTACTGTTATAAGCGGGATTAGGAGCTGGTTCTTTAGTTTCAGTTTCAGGTTTCTTTTCACTAACAGCATAGATTTGACGAGCGGCTTCTTGCAAAGTTAAGCCACTATTTTTAGATAAACGGTGAAAGGCCTTTAAGTCATCAATATCTTTTTGATGATACAGACGAGCCTTTTGCTTAGTCCGAGCAAAATAGTCGCTCTTGCCGGTCACCTTCTCCACGATTAAAGAATACTTTCTTAACGTGGCAACACTAATTCCTAATTCTTGTGCAGCTGCTTTTGGTGCAGCCAATTCTTCAAAATCATGCTTGTTAGTCGTCATTGAAATCTACCTCTATATTTTTGGCGTTTAGTCATGCTTGTGAAGCAAAGTTTTCTTATGATCAAAACGGTCCATACCTGCTTCGATTAAGCGTGTAATCAATTCGCTGTAAGGAACACCTGCTTCTTCAAACAACTTAGGATACATACTGATATTAGTAAAGCCTGGTAAAGCGTTAACTTCAGTCAAGACTACCTTGCCACCTGGGGTGAGCATGGAGTCAATTCTAGCCATGCCGCTACATTCAGTTGCTGCATAAACTTTACGTGCATTTTCTCTAACAGTATCGATAATTTCTTGTGGTAAATCTGCTGGGATTTGTAACTTAGAAGTTGAATTATCATCATACTTATTTTCATAAGTGTAGAATGAACCTTTTGCATTGGTGATTTGACCAACACCTGCTACAATTGGCTTGTCGTTACCTAAGACAGCTGTTTCAACCTCGGTGCCAGGAACAGTTTCTTCAACTAAGACCTTATCGTCATACTTGAAGGCTTCTTTTAAGGCTGCAGTATATTCGTCAGCATTAGTTACGTGACTAACCCCAACTGATGAGCCTTGATTAGATGGCTTGACGAACATGTCGCGGCCCAATTTTTCTGCTACCTTTTCATAGTTAAGTTTAGCATTCTTCTTGTCGTCGTATTCAAAACGCTTAATTGAAATCCAATCAGCGACTGGAACACCAACTCTTTGAGCCAAGATCTTAGTGAATTCCTTATCCATTGTTACAGCGGCTCCTAAGACGTCATCACCGACGAATGGCTTATCCATCAAGCGGAACAAACCTTGTAAAACACCGTCTTCGCCTAAGTTACCGTGAACAATTGGGAAGAAAACATCGATTTCTGGCAAGTTTTCTAATTCAATTAAGTTAGAAATGTTGTTAACCTTATGTGGGTTCTTAACTTGGTATGAAGGATCATCTAAAACCTTGAAGCTTTCTTCTTCATTAGCAAAGTAGCCTTCATTAGTGATCCAAATTGGGTGCACATCAAACTTATCTTTGTCGATTGCCTTATAGATGTTGTGGCCTGAAACAATTGATACTTCATATTCTGATGAATTACCACCAAAAATCAAACCAACTTGTAATTTTTTAGTCATTATTTTATACCTCTTTTAAATGTTCCAATCTTTAATTATACGCAAAGAATACCAGAAAAGCGCAAAATAGTGGAATATTTTTCACTAAAGCCTTTTCATTGGTTATAGTTTATAATGAAAGGTATACTGACAACCATAGAAGGGAGTCTAAAATGCTTCTACGGAAATTTTCTATTGCCGCTGCCGCAACTTTATTTATCCCCCTCGCCGGACAAGTTACACAAGCAGCGACATTCACAACACAAGAAGTTAACGAAGTTCATAATTTTCAAAAGGAATATGCGAACCTTGATAAAACTAGTTATAGTGCCGCAAATATTTATGCTAAAAAGCCAAATCTAAGCAAAAAATTTAAGGTAGGTCGCTTAGATCCAAAATACATTAAAACGCAAACAGATTATATCAATTACTATCGATCATTGTTCAGTCTGCCCGCTATCTCGACTACTGATACACTTAATAAAAACGCGCAGATTACGGCTGCTGTAATGGCCGCAATTAATGCTAACCCATTCATTAACCAACATGGTTTACCTAGTGAAACTAAGCCAAGCAATATCTCCAAATTTGTTTGGAAGCTAGCTAAAGACACTTCTGAAACTTCAAATTTAAACTTTAATGTTTCACAGCAAACCGCTGGGGATGTGATCACTGACTTAATTACTGACCATTATAATTTAACTGGTTCAGATACCGGTCACCGAGCTTGGCTACTTTCAAGTCGTTTAACCACTACAGGCATTGGGGCAGCTTATGGTACAAATGGCTACCGCTATTCCGTTCAAAAAGTACTAAACATTAATGATACTTTTCGTCCTGCTAGTCAGCCGGTAGTTGCTTATCCTAGCATGCGTCTTTTCCCTATTGAATTGCTTCAAGGGAAAAATATCATGTGGTCGCTCTATTTATCAGATAGAACCATTAAAAATAAGCCAACAATTACTATCACTGATTTAGATACTAAAGTTGTTACTACTGCAGCTCATGTTAAGAATTACAGCTCCTGTGGCTACGGCAATTTTAGAACGATCCTAACTTATTCACCCGCAAATACTAACCTAGTTGCAGGACATGAATATGAAGTTGACGTTAAAGGCGTGCAGAAGTACAGATTCAAGCTATTTAAGCAAGATAGTACTAATGACACTACAAATTATCAAGTTCAGCAGGATACAACCAACACGCCGACCAATCAAGCAACCACTAATTTAAATAGCGAAACAGATGTGCAATCACCAATTTTACTTCAAAACAAGATTTTACGTGCTGTCATCATTCCAAAAGCCACTGCTTTGCCTAATAATCAAAACACCTTTTTTAATGCATTAATTCAAAAAGGATGGCATCAAAATTTTTTCGTAAGACAGTACGTATTATCAAACCCCATCATTACAGATGAGTAAATTAAAAGGCCCAAGCAATGCTTGAGCCTTTTTGATTATAAAACTTTAGATAAGAAATCTTTTGCACGTTCACTAGTAGGGTGTTCAAACACTTCCTGTGGCGTGCCTTTTTCTTGTAAATAGCCATCAGCCATAAACCAGACCTCATCGGCTACTTCTCTAGCAAATCCCATTTCGTGAGTTACAATCACCATTGTCATTCCCGAATTAGCTAAATCTTGCATTGTTTTCAAAACTTCGCCAACCATTTCAGGATCAAGAGCACTTGTAGGCTCATCAAATAGCATTACTTCCGGATCCATTGCTAGGGCTCTAGCGATCGCCACCCGCTGCTGTTGACCACCTGATAAACTAGCTGGAAATTGTTTTGCACGATCGGCCAAGCCCACCTTTTCAAGTAAGGCTAGTCCAGTCTTCTCAGCTTGAGCTTCACTAACACCCTTGACTTTCATCGGTGCCAACTTAATATTTTCAATTACATTCATATTAGGAAAAAGGTTAAAGTTCTGAAAAACCATTCCCATCTTTTCCCGCAATTGATCAAGTTCCTTACCATCCTTTAGACTAGCCAAGTCTGTTCCATCAAAAACAATTTTACCAGTCGTAGGACGCTCTAATACATTCAGGCAACGCAAGAAAGTACTCTTACCTGACCCAGATGGCCCGATAATACAGATAACCTGGCCCTTATCTACTTCCGCAGAAATATCTTTCAGAACCTCATTTTTGCCGAAAGTTTTCTTCAAATGTTGGATATCGATCATTTTAGTCATTGTGTTTCATCCGTCTTTCGAAATAATTAAGCAATCTAGTTAAAGTAAATGTCATGATAAAGTAAATAATCATGGCAATGAATAAAGGTAAAACACCACGGTAAGTCGAAGTCTGAATCAATTCCGTTTGGTACATTAATTCAGTTACCCCAATAACTGAAACCAATGAACTGTCCTTCAGCAGGGTAATAAATTCGTTTCCTAGTGCCGGCCAAATATTTTTCAAAGCTTGAGGAATAATTACATAGCGGTAAGCCTTAGCTTGAGAAAGACCTAATGATCTAGCCGCCTCAGTCTGTCCTTTAGCTACTGAAGCAATACCAGAACGAATGTCTTCTGCAACGTAAGCACCAGAGTTCAACCCAATTGCGATAATCCCCGCTACAACAGCTGACAGGTTAGAAATTAATGCTCCAACACCAAAGTAAACAAATAAAATTTGCACCATTTGTGGCGTACCACGAATGAATTCGATATAGCAAACTGCAATCCAGTGCAGCAATTTATTCTTGGACAAACGCATTAAGGCTAAGAGCATCCCTAAGATGATCCCGATTAACACTGAGAAAATCGTGATCACGATGGTATATCCAACTCCCTTAATAAAGTAAGGAATATATTTAGTCATCGTGTTCGTCTTCTGCGCTGTCTTCATATACTTAGCTGCTTCAGGCAAGTATTTCTTATTAATCAAATCTTTTTGTTCAACGCGATTAATAGTCTTGTTCACAGCAGCTACTAAGTCATTTTGTCCTTTAGCAATTGCTACTGCGTTACCAGCTTGTTGTTCACGCAAGTCACTTCTCACAGCCATCAAGCTATTGTCGTTTTGTTGGTAGGCCTTAGCAGTCATTTCTTCCATGACAATGCCAGAGATCTTATTAGATTTTAATGCCAGAACTAAGTTGTTGATTTTGCCTAAGCCTTTAACCTTAGACTGTTTCATTTGCTTTTGAATCAAAGAATACTGAATACTACCAGTTTGCGCACCGACAGTTTTACCAGCAAAATCTTTAATTTTTTTGTATTTGGCCTGATCGCGTTTGTTAATTAAGAAATATTCGCCACTTGGCTTGTAATAAATCTTAGAAAAATCAACGCTCTTCTTTCTCTCGAGATTAGGTGTCATAGCCGAAATAACCATGTCTACCTTGCCTGTCTCTAGCGCTACCAAAAGTGAATCAAAGCTCATGTTTTTAATAACTAGCTTTGCATGTAAATCCTTGGCAATATCTTTTGCCAACTCGATATCAACCCCCACATATTTGGTATTGCCATTTTCACTGGTAGTAAACTCCAGTGGCGGATAATCCGCTGAAGTGCCCACTACTAATTCTTTCGACTGCTTAATTTTTTTCATCACTGAGCCAGTCTCAACCTCCTTATTGGCTGCATTAACAGGCTGATTAAACAAAAAAAGAGTCGAAAGCATAGTAATGAAAGCAAGAAAAGTCTTTATAATTTTAGCTTTTTTCATAAACTCGCCCAATTCTTTTAAAATATAAACATATGAAATTTGTTAATTATTTTTTAATTATAAAGAAAGATGATTCTTTGTGCAAACAAAAAACGTAATCATTCTACAGATTACGTTTTCTCATTCTTATTTAGCAGCTGTAATTTGCCATGGTATCGCACAAATGATGTAAATAATTACCCCAGCAATTACATATTCCAAAAAGACGCTACTGCCAATCTCAAGCAAAAAGCCAAATTCGATATTATCGACATTAAAGATTACTGGCACAAGTGCTAACAAGCCTGAAATCAAAATTAGCCAAAAACCTGCCCACATGCCAGCAGCCATCGTATCATGAATCACCATTCGAATTGTAGCCCGCGACTTCATATCGTTGAGTAGCGAAACCATTGTAATAATGGTAACAATAATTATTATCAAATTAACGATAAACAATAAACCAGCAATATTTGCTCCTAAAGTGATCACACTTAAATTGAAGGCTTTAATAATCGCGTAAGGTGCATTAGTTCCCTGCTTTTTTAGTTTACGGTTAACTTCCTGTGCCCCACTTGACGAGCCTTTAGCAATTCCTTGATCGATATCGCTTAAAATCTGATTAGCCAGTGGCAAACTAGTAACCTTAAACCAATGAATGCCCAAAGAATAATCAATAATATGGTCAGCAATTGGTTGAGTTTGCGTATCCGATAGTAAGTTTGAATTATCTTCACTATCTGCATTAATCAAATCAGCTAGGCTATCATAATTTTTATTCACTTGGCGAACAACTACTGCCCTATTATAGCTAGTCCTAATCTGTTTTTTCATAAAGATTGGATTTAAAAAAGTAGCTGTAATCAATGACAATGCAGCAATCAAAAAGATGACGAAAGCCAACAAACGTTTATATTGGTTATTTTGCTCATAACCCATTCGTCGCAAATCAGCTCTTTTGCCTTCAACCATGGCGACTCCCCTTTAGCTGAAAATTTCCTTGCCTTCATCGAACATTGTATCAATTGCTCGGTGAACAACTTCCATATCAGCAGTTTCAATAATTTCATGTCCTTCTTTTAAGGCTTGATCAATTTCTTCAGAAGAACAATGCAAGAAACTGAACATCAACGCACTAGTTGCATAGTTAGCAAGAGCTTCGGCCGTTAAATGGTGCTTTTGGCGATCATGATATAGACGGCCAATACCACTAGTTACAAACGCAATTCCTGTCTCAAGTTCGCTTTCGTCAACGTTAATGTCATCAAATAAATGATTTTCCTTAATCCATTCATTAAGCATGATTCCCCAATTATCTAGGGTAGCATTGCTAACAAAAGCTTCAGAAATAATACGGTCCAAGCCCTCATCGTGCATCCCCAAGATAGCAATCGTATAAATAAATGCCTTAGTTCTAGCATAAGGAAGATTGCTATTAGCCATGTCATAATTATTAACTTGTTGACCTAAAGTATTAAAAAGATTGTGGATAATGTCGTTAGTTAACTTAGCCTTATGAGGATAGTATGACTGCAGTAAGGATTTTGAAATGCCTGATTTTTCTGCAATCATTTGCAAAGAAACATTATCCATTCCATTTTCTCTGATCAGATGGAAAGTATTACCTAGAATAACTCTCCGTCTCTTCATGTTTTTCCGTCGTGCCATAGTCTATTCCTCTAACTTTCTCTTTTTCTTTCTATACAACACACATCAATTATATCAATCATTACTATTTAGACATAGTTTTATAACTTATCTACCCGATTTTTTGAATAAAAAATAATCCTCATAGTGAGGATCATTTTTTATTCAAATTATCAATAAGAATTTTACTTTAAACGGTTTTGTTCGTCAAAGATTTGGTGGATTGAACGATCATTGTATACATAATCGATACCACGAGCAAGCAATTGGTCTACGGAAATTCTGACCATTCTGTCTGGGTAGCGCTTGTGCTTAATGGTATCAGTAACTACGATTTGCTCAATTGGTAATTCATTAAGTACTCCAGTAGCATTCTTAGAAAGAAGTGCGTGGGTTGCGGCAACGTAAACTTTCTTAGCACCAGCTGCCAAAACTGACTTAGTTGATGAAGAAATACGTGAACCTGTATCAATCAAATCATCAATGATGATACACTTTTTGTCCTTAACATCACCAATCATGTCGTGAACCTCAGTATCATAGCGAGCACCTCTTTGATCAACAATTGCAATCGGTGCATTGAAGTATTGACCAAAGTTACGAGCAAGCTTAGCGCCTGAGTGATCAGGTGAGACTACAACGATATCATCATCTTCCTTGGTAGCAATTCCGTTATCTAAGAAGTATTGACCAAGAAGTGGAATGGCATGTAAGTGATCAACAGGGATATTGTAGAAACCTTGAATTTGTGAGGCATGTAGATCAACAGTAATTAAACGATCCATGCCAGTCAATTGAAGCAAGTTAGCCACTAACTTAGCGGTAATTGGTTCACGTGAACGAGTCTTGGTATCTGAACGTGAATATGCCAAGTATGGTACAACCACGTTAATTACATGAGCTGATGCACGTTGAAGTGCGTCCAAAACAATTTCAAGTTCCATAAAGTTTTCGTTAACTGGATCTTGGATAGATTGAATTACGAAAACATCACAACCTCTGACAGATTCACCAATGTTAACTTGGATTTCACCATCGCTAAAGTGGTGAACCGCAGTTTCGATCAATGGTTGGTGTAAGATTGCCGCAATTTTTTCATTTAATGCAGGGTTACCACCTAAGCCAATAACTTTCATTGGGTGCAATAATTGATGAAGTTCTTCCTTGTTCATTATTTACCTCTTCTGAATAAAAATCGTATACACCACCATTATATACAAAAAGACACCTCTATTGAAGAGATGTCTTTTTTAGTGAAGAAATTTATTTACTTTTGTTTTGGATAAACAAGCAAGATTAGCCCTACAATTAAAGCTAATTCAGGCACTAATAAGTTAGCAAAGTTCAAGCTTGCATTATGAATGAAATATACTAAGCACACTGCAGCTACCATTAATGCAATTGCCAAATCTTGTAGATTGATTTTTCTAGTCGATCTAGCAATTACACTAACGATTAACATGATTATGCCTAACACAATCAATATGCCAGCTACAAACATCAATACTGATGAAGTATCAAAATTGCGATAAACCGGAATTGCGCCTAAAAGTAAAACAATCCCAAAAGTGATAAAAACTATACCGGCATTGAACAGATTTAATGTTTCTGCCCTATTTTGAAAACCAAATATAACAGCAACTGCAGCAACTATCACGTTAACCAGCAATACTATCCACATTACCTACAAAATCCTTTAATCAAATCCAGCAGTTTTAAACTGCGCACTGCATAACTATCATGCGTCTGCCGCGGCATAATCACTAAACGGGCATTAGGCATAAATTGGCTATACCAACGTACATGCTCAACCTTAACCCAGTCTTTTTCACCTACTACACAAAGAGTTGGCGTAGTAATCTTCTTCAAGTCATCTACTGAAATAAAGGACTCAGTCAACTCTACGCGGCTGTCACGATCAAGTCTCAAAAAGCGATGAAAGCCTTCCGTTAAATAGTGATATGGTCTAATGCCTGCACCGTTAACGAAAACGCCAGCTACAATCATCTTCTTAAAGATCGTTGGATGTTTTCTAGCTAGCATCATTGCCACCAGACCACCTGCATCAAAACCGAAGCAATAGCAGCCTTCAATGCCAACCTGTTTAATAAAGGTATAAACGTCTTCTACTTCAGTCTTGTAGTGTTCAGCGATGTCGCCTTCACTTAAACCATGGCCTCGCATATCAAGCACATAGACAGTGTAATAAAGGGAAAGCGGAGCCACAATTTTATCAAACATACCGCCATCTAAGTGATGTCCATGTAGTAAAAGCAAAGGCTCACCTTTACCTAACTTATGATAATAAATTTCAACTCCATTAACTTTTTCTTTCATGTTTTCCCCTATTCACTATCACGCAAGGCCTGCTGTCGCTCTAACTTCTTACGCATCTTTTCTTCCTCGCGGTCTTTCATCATTGTACTGATAACTTTGCTCCAAACCCGGTAATTTCCCCGGAAATTATCCGCAACTTTTTTAATATTAGGCTGGTGAATAATACTGCCCTTTCTCTGCCAGTAGTGGTAATACGGCTTTTGCGTGTAATAGACGCCTTTAGCCACAGAAATATATTTAACGTTAAAAATCTGATCTTCCAGTAGTGAAATATCCCTATCAAACTTCAAATGATATTTCTTAATAATGGCAGTTTTATAGGCCTTGTTCCAGCTATATCCTTTCATTGGTGAGCTAAAGACATTAGTCAACTTCAAATAAGTTTCACCGCGCGTTAAATAGCCACCTTCTGGTCGACCAACAACGCGTTGCTTTTTGTCAGGATAATCCATCCAATAGCCACATGATACTAAGCTGACATCTGGATGACTTTCAAAAGCATGAATAAAAAAGGATGTGTAGCCTGGATCCACCCAATCATCACCATCATGAAAGGTGACATATGGTGTGTCGAGATACTGCATCCCAACATTACGTGCATCGGATGGGCCGCCATTTTTCTTTTTAATTATTTTAAAATATGGAAAACGATTGGCATAGCTTTCGGCTACCTCAACCGAATTATCTGTTGAGCCATCATCTACTACAAGCAATTTGAAGCTCTTGTCAACTTGATTAAGCAGAGCATCAAAAGCACGTGGCAAGTATTGCGCCGTGTTATAAACAGGCATGATGATGGTTAACTTAGGCACTTGTAACATATTGTCCCCCTTTGTTGCTATTTATTATACCATCTTCAATAATAAGGTCGAAATTAAGAAAGTTTTACGTGTTGTTTAATTCACTTTTGAAAAATATTTAGTATAATGTTCCGTATTACAAGAATAAATATTCGATCAAAAAGGAAGAAAAGAAGAAAAAATGAAGAAATTTATCACACTACTCACAGCAATGTTATTAAGCGTGGTCGCGATGATCTCATTTACTAAGCCAGTATTAGCAGATGATGATACACCTGTAGTTACCTTAGGTACATCATTAACTGATGCGCAAAAGCAAGGCACATTAAAGACCTTAACCGCCCCACTAAACGGTGGTAATTATCAAACAATTACTGTTACCGGCTCAGATCTGGTTAAATACTTAAATCCATCCGGTGATAACTTCACTACCTCATCAGGCGTTTGGTCCAGTGCAATGATTCAAAAGACCAGCTCAGGTAGCGGAATCAACGTTAAAATTTTAGACTACGATGGTAAAAATAATATCACGACTATTACTGCCAACCAGTACAAAAACGCAGCCCTGACCGCCGGCATCAGCGATGCCAACATTTATGTTACTAGCGCTATTCCAATTGATGGTTCAGGGGCATTAGCTGGAGTTTATGCTGCCTATGCTAAAAACGGCAATGCATTAAATCAAAAACAAGTTAATGCCGCTCAAGATGAAATGAATACCTTGTCTGGGATTACTCAAGATAATAAAAACAAAAAAGGCTACTCAGATGCTCAATTGAACAACGCTGTTGCTGGTGCTAAGAATGAAATGGCAAAACAAGGGCAGAACATTACCGACAGCCAAATTCGCGACATCGTTAACAATCAAATTAATATCAATCACTTAGGTGACACCATCAACAACAATCAAAAAAATCAAATTGTCAATCTTCTAATTGAAATTCGTGATTCAGGGGCATTGAAGGACGGTAACTTCAAGCAACAAGCTTCGAAATTATCCAGTCAGATTCAAAATGGAGCTAAAAATATCTTCAATAAATTTAATACCCAAGAAAACCGCAACTGGTTACAAAATTTGTGGTATCAAATCGTTAAGTTCTTTAGTGGTTTGTTCGGCGGCGTTATTTTAAATTAAAAAAGGCTACAGTGTAGCCTTTTTTTCTTACATTTTTTGATCCATATAACGGTTCAATTCATGATCGACAAATTCATTACCGCGATTATTAGCGTGACCTTTCGTCCACTCAAACGTACTATCAGGAAATTCCTTTAATAACCGATCTAATTCCTGCCATTCCGCCACATTAGCCAATGGTCCAGAAGAACGTCTCCAACCACGTTTTTTCCAGCCTTGTAGCCAATGCTTATTAATCGCATTCAACACATACTGCGAATCAAGAACAAATAATAGATGTTTATCGTTAAAACCAAGCTCAAGCAGCTTTTTTAGTGCATTAATCAATGCTGTCTGCTCCATCTTATTGTTAGTAGCACCATATTCACCACCGGAGCCATGAACTTTCTGGTCATCCCATTCAATTAAATAAGCCCAGGCTGCTTTATCGGTCTTTTTAACGTGACCGCCCTTATAAACACCAGTATTGCGCGTGCCACCATCAGTATAAGTCACCGCAAAGAAATCAGCAGGATTGCTATTAACATGGTTATACTGCTTCGCCTTTTTTCGCGGTGCTTTTTTTATTTCCTGGCTCTTTTGTTGCACCCTTTTTACGGCGTTTTGTAAATTATCTTCACCTTTTTGCAAGATATCGCTCTGAGTTTGGGCATTCCAATCTAAGTAATCTGTGGCATCGGTAATTTGTTCAAATGATTTATATTCAGCGCCAGAGAAGCCATCAATTTGTTCTTTGGCTGCATCCCAAGTCCGATATATTCCCGGAGTACGTCCTTTTTTGACTGCATAAAACTTCATTTCTACCTCTAAAATTCCAAAATCTTTACCCAATGGTAAAATATACTTATTGCATAACTTTTATTATAGGAAAAAAGAAAGAGAAGGTGGTAAAAATGTTTTTCAACACAAAAAAATATGCTGAAGAAGTTGAAAAAGATCATAAACATGACCTCCAAGAAGAACCTAGCATGTTTAACATGATTTCTTTGGGGCTGATGGCCACCTTCGCTCCCACGCGAATTTTCCTCAAATTACACAAGCGCCATATTGAAAATAAGGCAAACATTGAAAAAAGCGATCTAAAACAAGTACCCATTATTTATTTCCATGGCTTTCGCGGCGGTGATTATACCACTCGCGTGATGGTGAAACACGCTACTCATGACAAGGGCAATCCCAAGTTTTTAAAGGTAACCGTTGATTTATTAGGAAATTTCAAATTAGAAGGAACTTGGACTAGTGACAAGCATCCTATCGTGCAGGTTGCTTTTCGCCAGCGAATAGTCGGTATCTATGGCATCGACTATTATCTCAACTTCGTCCTGCCCTTTTTAGCTAAAAGATATGGTTTTAAAAACTATATTGCAGTCGCTCATTCATTAGCCTGTCCATGTATTATTCGCACGGAAATGAAGCACTACCGCAGCAAAACGTTCCCACATTTAAAAAAATGTGCCTTTATCGCTGGTCCTTTTGACGGGGTCACTTACTTGGGCGATATCCCAAACGTCAACTATTTGACCGAAAGTGGTCGGCCTAGTGTCATGAACCCGCACTACCTTTATTTGTTTTTTAATCGGCGCAAATTCAATCCTGATATCTCGGTCTTGAATATTTATGGCAACGTTTTAGATAACACAAATACTGATAAATTCATCTCTGTTGTTTCCGCAAAAAGCATTCGCTATATCCTTGCCCCAAAAGCACATTTTTATCAAGAAGTAGAAGTACGCGGTAAAGATGACGCCGAACATAGTTGGATGCATGACAATCCGTTTGTAATCGATATTATTGACAAGTTTCTTAAATTAAAAAAGTAGTTTAATTTTGGAGGAGTTTATGATCTGGTGGCATGACTTTGTTAGAATCATTATCATTACCAACACAATCTTAGCCTTCTACGTTGTCTTCCACCGTAGAAGATCCGTTTCAACCACTTGGGCTTGGTTAATCATCCTGTTAGTATTACCAGTAGTCGGGATCACTCTTTATGCCTTCTTTGGTCGGGGTATTTCCCAGGAAAATATTTTTGCCATCAATAAGCAAAAACACATTGGCTTGAGAAATGTTCAAAAATCGATTGCTAAAGCACCTAAAAATACTAGTCCTTCTGACACTTCAAAGGCTGGTAATATAGCAATTAACTTTTTTAACCACCAACAAGAAGCTCCCCTAACTAAAAATAATCAGGTCAAGCTCTATACCGAAGGTGAAACCTTCTTTCATGACATGCTTAAGGACATGGTACGAGCTAAGGAAATAATCAATGTTGAGTTCTACACTTTTTATAGCGACAATATCGGCAATCGTGTTTTGCAACTATTGATTAAAAAAGCAAAACAAGGAGTTAAAGTACGCGTAATTTATGATGCCTGGGGTTCAATGGGAGCTACTAAAGCATGGTTCGATCAATTGCGGGCAGCTGGCGGGGAAGTTTTGCCTTTTGTCACTTCACGCAACATGATCACCCGTTACCGCATTAACTACCACTTGCACCGCAAGATTGTTGTCATCGACGGGCGAATTTCTTGGACTGGCGGTTTTAATATTGGTGATCAATATTTAGGCAAAAAAAAGAAGTTTGGTCATTGGCGTGATAGTCAGGTAAGAATTGTTGGTTCTGCCTCTCTGCTTTTGCAAGAGCGTTTCGTCATGGACTGGAACGCCTCTATCACTAATAATCAACAGCTCATCCGTTTCAATTCCACTCTATTTCCTGATCTTGATGAAAAAAACATCCACGAAGGCGACGTTGCAACGCAAATCATTTCAGATGGGCCTGATCGTTATGCACCATATATGCGTAACGGTATGATGCGGCTAATGCTTTTGGCACGCAAACGGTTATGGATTCAAACACCATACTTAATCCCTGATGATGCCGTTTTTGCTACGTGGCAAACAATTGCCTCATCGGGTGTTGACGTACGAATTATGATCCCATGTAAGCCAGACCACCCCTTTATTTATCGCGCCACACAGTGGTATGCCAACGAATTAACTCGCTTGGGTGTCAAAATTTATATCTACGAAGATGGCTTTTTACATGCCAAAACGACGATTGTCGACGACCATTTTTCTTCAGTTGGTTCAATGAATCAAGATTTCCGTTCTTACAACTTAAACTTTGAAGATAATGCCGTTTTTTATGATAAAAAGTTCAACCAGAAAATGGTGGCAGCTTTTGAAGAAGATATGAAACACTCGCATTTACTAACTAAGGAAGAAATAAAAAAGCAAAGTCGCGCATTGCGGACTTTGCAGGCATTCTCGCGAATGCTTTCTCCAATTTTGTAATTACATCATTGATTGAACTTCGACAGGAATTTCTCGACCAGCATATTCTTGTAATTGCTTAATTACGCTATTAACTTCATTATTAAAGCGCATCATATAAGCCTTACCATCGCTAGTTCGAAAAATCGCCATCACTAATGGCTTCTCTTGGTTGGGGATCTGGATTAAAGTAACGCTGGCTAAATCATCATACTTAACTGTACGCTTGAAGTAGCCTGAAACGACCATCCGCTTTTTACTAAATCCTGAAAAACCATCGACAATACTAATTAAGATAAAAAGAGCCAAGAAGACGCTCAGGCCTGGATCACCTTTTTCAATGTAATTCCATGTAAAGCCCAGCCAGATAAAAATTAGCGCCCAAACAACTGAGGAGATACGATAGCGACCACGAAAATCAACTTTAGCTTGCCAATACCAACTATAACAAGCATAAACTACTAATAAAATATCAATTGCTACATAAAAATACGTCATATATTTCATAAAAATCCCCTCAATTTAGTTATTTTACTCATTATAACAAAACAATGATTTATAATTAAAGTAGTGACTTTCACGGAGGGTGACATTATATGATGGATTTAGCAGAATTACAAACAGATATTAATAATGCCCAACATATTGTATTCTTAACTGGAGCTGGTGTTTCTACCCACTCAGGTATCCCTGACTACCGCTCTAAAAACGGAATCTATGATGGCGTGCAAGAAAGTCCCGAAACTATTCTGAGCGATAGTACGCTATTCAATCGACCTGAATTTTTCCATGAATTTGTCATGAACAACATGTACTTTCCTACTGCTAAACCAAACTTAATCCATGAAAAAATCGCCCATTTTTGTAATGAAAAAGGTAATTTAATTACCCAAAATATCGATACTTTGGATACTAAGGCTGGCAATCAACATGTAACAGAATTTCATGGCAATTTATATAATATTTATTGTACTAAATGTCATCAACCTGTTTCTTATGAAGAATATGCTAAAAGCTATTTACACAAAGATTGTGGCGGAATTATTCGCCCCGGTATTGTGTTATACGGCGAAAGCATTGATCCGAAAGTATTAAACCAGTCCGTTGAAATAATGCAAAAATCAGACTTGATCATCATTTGTGGGACGAGTTTTGTAGTTTATCCTTTTGCCCAGCTCTTGGCTTATCGCAAAGAAGACGCCAAAATTTACTCTATCAACAAGACAGAAATTCCTACCCCTGGTGTCACGCAAATAATTGGGGATGCATTAACAGCATTCCAGAATTTGAATTAACTTTCCTAGTTTGTTATTCTTAGACTAATTATTTTTAATAAAGGTGTTACACATGACAGAGTTTTTTTACTATGATTACGTTACAATTGAGCCATGGACCTACTTTTTAACAGCTTCAGAAGCCGGCCTAACTTACGTCGGACTTAAAGGAGATGAAACTGTTTCACCTATTTTTAGCTTCTACCCTCACCGCATGTTGGTGCGGGACCCTAAAAAGATGGCACCTTATATCAAACAATTAAAGGAATATTTTGCTGGTATCAGAAAGAATTTTGATGTTCCTATTGATATTTCGGAATTCGGCACTGAATTTCAACGAAAGGTATTAGCCGTTGTCCAGCATATTCCTTATGGTGTGACGTTAACTTATGGTGACGTCGCCAATTCACTAGCCGAAGCCACATCTTCTCGCTCAGTTGCACACGCCGTAGCATTAAACCCTGTTTTGATTTTTATTCCTGACCAAAGAGTTATTTTATCCAACAATAAAGTTGGGACTTATCGTCTGGGACAAAAAGAAAAAATCAGATTAATTAAATTAGAAAAGAAGCAGCTACATGTCAATTCTTAAACTATATGCACCCTTTTTTGACGGCAATAACTGGTTACATGTCCTAACCAGTGGCAAAGACTGGATGATCATTCTGACTTTAATCTTGATGGAATGCTTGTTATCAGTCGACAATGCTGTCGTTTTGGCCGCACAGACACAGGTGCTACCTAATAAAGCTGAACAACGCAAGTCCTTGGTTTATGGCTTGTGGGGTGCTTATTTATTCCGCTTTATTGTTATCGGAATCGGGACTTATCTGATCAACTTTTGGGAGATTAAATTAGCTGGTAGTATTTATCTTTTTTACCTAGCCTTTAAATTCTTCTATGATCAACGCCACCCTAAACAAGCTGCCGAACATGAGAAAGAAAAAGAAGAGCGCGAAGCAGCTCACCACAAAGGCAAAAAGAAAAAGAGACATGTACTATCTCTTTTCTGGCGTACGGTTATTTCAATTGAATCAATGGATATCGTCTTTTCAATTGATTCTGTTTTAGCTGCTTTAGCCGTGTCTGATAATCCCGTTGTTGTTTTAATCGGTGGCATGATCGGTATTCTCTGTATGAGAGGAGTTGCCGAAATTATCATTAAATTAATGGATATTATTCCAGAATTGCAGCCAATGGCTTACTTATTGATAGGAATCATCGCTTTAAAATTGCTGCTAGCTCTGCCACCATTGAGATTTGAGTTGCCAAACACCGTTTTTGCAATTATTGTCTTTGCGATCTTAATTTTGACAATTCTCTTCCACTTTTGGAAAGTTAAAAAACACGGTCACAAACATATTTAACTGTTTAGCGTATTTAATACGTATTCTTTGAGTACAACTGCTTGGTTGTGCTCTTTATTTTTGGCACCAAATAAGAAAAGAACATCTTCTTTAGCCAAATGCTTCTTTACATCTTGCAAAAATTCCGCTGTATAATCATTATGATTAAGTTCTTTAATATACTTTTGCTTAAACTCAGGGAATTTTTCATCTTCATGATTAAACCACTGACGCAATTCCTTACTAGGGCCAATTTGTTTATCCCATTCAGCTAAATCGGCCTTAACTTTGCTCATTCCCCGTGGCCATAAACGGTCAACTAAAATCCGATAACCAGCAGGTTGCTCATGGTCATAAATTCGAACTAATTTAATTTCTGTCATTATTTTTTATCTCTTTTCTAGAAAGGTCAAAAATGAATTATTCAACTTATTTTTCTACTAACACTACCGATTATATTGCAAAAGACCTAATTGGGCGAATGCTTACTTTTGATAATGGTCAAGAAAAATTAGGCGGCTATATCGTGGAAGCAGAAGCATATATGGGTAAAAAGGATCGCGCTGCACATTCTTATGGCGGTCGTCGTAGCCCAGCGAATGAAGGACTTTACGGCAAAGGCGGAACGATCTATATCTACGCGCAACGTCAATATTTCTTCTTTGATGTTGCCACTAGGGTTCAGAATGAACCACAGGGGGTTTTAATCCGTGCAATCGATCCCACTTTAGGAATTGAGACCATGATCAAGAACCGTCATGGTAAAGATGGCGTTCTTTTGACTAATGGTCCCGCAAAAATGATGCAAGCTTTTGGTATTCATGATAAAAATTGGAATTTGCACTTTTTATCAGACTCCCCTTTCGCCATTGATCTTGATGATCGTCATAAAAAAATTTCCCAGGAAATAATTGCTGCAGCGCGTGTTGGTATCAATCAATCTGATCCCGTTTGGGCTAACAAAAAATTACGTTTTTATGTAGCAGGAAATCCTTATGTTTCTGATATGAAAAAGAGAAATTATGAAACTAATAATGGTTGGGCTTGACAAATTTAACTTTTTCTTCTAGTATTCTTCATTAGTTAAATATTTTTCCAATGCAATAGAGGTTGCGACAATCACAAGTTAAGTTTGAGTTCGCGAAAACAATGATAGTTAACTTAGGGTTGCCGCCGAAATAGATTTAATATTCGCGTGTTAATCTGTTGGGCTATAGAAGAATATTCTATAGACTGTCCTGGTTAGTCCCCAGGGAGCGCTATAAGATTTGGTTTAAACACTGATGATTATGACCCTCGCAATTCTTTGGAAGAGCGAGGTTTTTGTTTACTCTTTATTGTGTTGGCTTTATGTTAAAACTATTTTTGGAGGTTTTATAATTGAAGTCAAGATTTAGATGGATGGCTGTAATAATGTCTGTCCTACTCAGTTTATTTATCGGTTTTTCTCTTAGTAGCAATCAGACTCAAGCTGCTAAGAAAGATTCTGGCACGTTAAAGATAGGTATGGAGGCAAACTATCCTCCATACAACTGGACTCAGCCAACCAAAGCTAATGGAGCTGTTCCAATTGATGGTTCTAACTCCTATGCTAATGGTTATGATGTTCAAATTGCCAAGATCATCGGTAAACGACTACACAAAAAAGTAATCGTAGAAAAGACTCAATGGGATGGCCTTTTACCAGCTTTAACTTCAGGTAAAATTGACTTGATTATTGCTGGTATGTCTCCTACTGCCGAAAGACGCAAGGCAATTAATTTCTCAGAACCTTATCGTAAAAGTACTTTCGTCGTAATTACTAATAAGGCAAGTAAATATTCTAATGCTAAGAAGTTGACTGATTTCAAAGGTGCCAAGTTAACCGCACAACAAGGAACTTTGCACTACGATTTAATCAAGCAATTAAAAGGTGCTAAAAGAGAACCAGCTATGCGTGACTTTTCAGCCATGCGTCAAAGTTTAGCTTCTGGCACCATTGATGGTTATGTTGCTGAAGATATTGAATTTGAAAGTTACCACAACGTTAACCCTAACATTATTGCAGTTAACTTAAACAAAATGGCTGGCTTCAAAGTTGACCATGACGATTCCGTAACTAGTATCGGGGTTAAAAAGGGTAATACCAAGCTTTTAAATGAAGTTAACGCTACTTTAAGAACTATTTCTAATAAAAAGCGTGATCAATTAATGTCACAAGCTATCAAAGAGCAACCAAAAGCTGGTAACGAAACCAAGAAAGAAAATTGGCTCGTTACTACTTGGAAGCAATATGGTGGCATGATTATGTCAGGTATCGGCATGACTTTGCTCTTAGCTTTAGTTGGTACAATTGTTGGTTTCTTTATCGGCTTGCTTGTAGGAATTATTCGTACCATTCCTACTCCAACTACTCGCGGCAAGCGTTGGACTTTGAACGTAGTTAAGTGGTTATTATCTGTTTATGTAGAAATCTTCCGTGGTACACCAATGATGGTTCAAGCAGCCGTAATCTACTATGGTATTGCTCAATTCTGGCACTTGAATTTGAACAGAACTGTTGCTGCTTTATTCATTGTTTCAATCAACACTGGTGCCTACTTGGCAGAAGTTATTCGTGGTGGGATTATTTCTACTCCAGAAGGTCAATTTGAAGCAGCTAGTGCTTTGGGGATGACCCACAACCAAAGAATGTGGCACATCATTTTGCCTCAAGCAATTAGAAACTGTTTACCATCAATCACTAACGAATTTATCGTTAACATCAAGGATACTTCAGTATTGAGTATTATCTCAGTTTCTGAATTGTTCTTTGTTGGTACAACTATTGCCAGTCAATCATTCAAGTTCTTCCCAACTTACTTAATGATTTCTGCAATTTACTTGATCTTAACCTTTACTATTACTAGAATCTTCAACTTTATCGAAAAGAGACTTGAAGGTAATAAGAATTACAACTTGATGGCTAACCAAGTCCAAGTTGGTACTCCAAAAGATGCGGAGGCAAATAATTAATGACTGAATCAAACGAAGTAATTTTAAGCTTAAAGCACATGCAAAAGTCTTATGGAAATCACCAAGTATTAAAGGATATTTCCTTTGACATCAATAAAGGCGAAATCGTAACGATCATTGGTCCTTCTGGTGGTGGTAAATCAACTACTTTGCGTTGTATCAACCTGCTTGAAGAACCAACTGGCGGCGAGATCGATTTTCACGGTGAAAATATCTTGCATCCCGGCTACAACCGTAACACCTTTAGATCAAAGGTCGGTATGGTTTTCCAGCAATTTGACTTATTTGAAAACAAAAACGTCTTAGAAAACTGTATGGTCGGTCAAGAATTAGTCTTGAAGCGTTCAAAAGACGAAGCACGCAAGATTGCCATGAAAAACCTAGAAAAGGTTGGCATGGATCCTTTCATTAAGGCTAAGCCACAACAATTATCTGGTGGTCAACAACAGCGTGTAGCTATTGCCCGTGCGATTTCAATGAATCCAGAAGTTTTATTGTTCGACGAACCAACTAGTGCCCTTGACCCAGAAATGGTTGGCGAAGTACTAGACGTTATGCAAAAGCTTGCTACAACCGGTTTGACGATGGTGATCGTTACCCACGAAATGGGCTTTGCCAAGAGCATTTCAGACCGTGTATTGTTCATCAGTGACGGTATCATTACTGAACAAGGTTCACCGGAAGAATTATTCGACCATCCTAAGAATGAAAAGACGCAAAAGTTCTTGAGCAACTTTAGAAATAATGAATTCTAATATCAAAAAAGCCGCGAAGTTTAATTGCTTCACGGCTTTTTTAGCGTATAATTTATAACAAACTAATCTTTGGAGGAATCAAAATGAATGACAGAGTATATTATTTTATCAAGCCTTATGATGAAAGTCTGCCCATGCCACCAAAAGAAAGCTTTGCGCAGATTTTAAACGAAGCCTATTTGCATCCCTTTAACTGGAAAGCAAGAACGACACGTAAATCTTTCTGGTGGAGCACCTTAATCAACCTTATTCTCGGCATCTTATGTGTCATCCTTGGCCTTTATGCTTTTAATCAAAGTATCAACCCTGGTATCAGAATAATTGATGGCGTTGTTGCAGTTATTGCCTATCTTTGGTTGTTTTTAGCCGGGCTGGGGCAAACTATCAGACGCTTACACGATGTTGGCTACAGCGGCTACTGGTACTGGGCTACCTTCACTGGTTATGGCACAATGTTTATGTTTTACTTAGCACTTCAACCATCTGTCCAATACAAGGTTAAATGGGGCAAGTACTTGTTCAGCGATCAAGATTATCCTGAGGGCGGCGCAAAAAGTAATGTTCCTATACCAACTATTGGTCAAATCTTGAAGGAACACTTCTTTGACTGCTTCAAGTGGGATGC